>Ga0255124_1000006_pt1 | contig 122893 bp, 108 predicted proteins | sample Law_Cont_RepB_8d_FD_188564 | JGI IMG/M metagenome (GOLD analysis project Ga0255124, IMG submission 188564) | Freshwater microbial communities from St. Lawrence River, New York, United States - Law_Cont_RepB_8d | ecosystem: Environmental > Aquatic > Freshwater > River | place: USA: New York... | reverse complement strand
GGGTGGGGCAGAGTAGGGATGCTACAATCCTAGGGCTTTGCTGATCCGCGTGGCTGTCTTTTGTGTGTCTTGTTCAACACGACACCCGAACTGTGACCCAGATCCAGCCAAGTTCATCCGCGAATCCGTCCCGTCAAGGTGTTGCGTGCAGTTTTTTGGACTGCTCGCAATCAGTGGCCGGATTTTAGACCTAACCTTTGGAGTATTGACATGTCCGTTACCATGCGCGAAATGCTGGAAGCCGGTGTCCACTTTGGCCACCAAACCCGCTTCTGGAACCCCAAGATGGCCCCGTTCATCTTTGGCCACCGCAACAAAATCCACATCATCAACCTGGAAAAATCGCTGCCGATGTTCCAGGACGCGATCAAGTTCGCCAAGCAACTGTCTGCCAACCGTGGCACCATCTTGATGGTGGGCACCAAGCGGCAGGCCCGTGAGTTGGTGGCCGCCGAAGCCCAGCGCGCTGGCGTGCCTTTCGTCGACCAGCGTTGGCTGGGCGGCATGCTGACCAACTTCAAAACCGTCAAGACCTCGATCAAGCGTTTGAAGGACATGAAGGCCCAGCAGGAAGTCGGCCTGGAAAGTCTGAGCAAAAAAGAACAGCTGATGTTCAAGCGCGAGATGGAAAAGCTTGAAAAAGACATCGGTGGCATCCAGGACATGGCTGCCTTGCCAGATGCGATTTTCGTGATCGACGTCGGCTACCACAAAATCGCCATCTCGGAAGCCAAGAAACTGGGCATCCCATTGATCGGCGTGGTGGACTCCAACCACTCGCCCGAGGGCATTGACTACATCATCCCGGGCAACGACGACTCGGCCAAGGCCGTGGCTTTGTACGCACGCGGCATCGCGGACGCGATCATCGAAGGTCGCGCCAATGCCGTCAACGACGTGGTCAAGGCTGTGGCTGAAGGCGCTGACGAGTTTGTTGAAGAAGCCAATGCTTCTGCCTGAGTTCCCAAGACTCGACGAAAGGGGCTTTGTGGCCCCTTTTTTTTAATCTGACTTTTTGACTGAATACGGAGAAATCAAATGGCTGCAATTACCGCAAGCATGGTCGCTGAACTGCGTGCAAAAACCGACGCCCCCATGATGGAGTGCAAAAAAGCACTGACCGAAGCCGATGGCGACATGGCCAAGGCCGAAGAGTTGCTGCGCGTCAAATTGGGCACCAAAGCCGGCAAGGCCGCCTCGCGCGTGACCGCCGAAGGTGTGGTGACCAGCTTCGTGAGTGGCACCACCGGTGCCATGATCGAAGTCAACTGCGAAACCGACTTTGTGACCAAGAACGACAGCTTTTTGGCTTTGGCCAATGCCGCTGCACAGTTGGTGGCAGAGCACAACCCTGCTGACATCGCCGCCCTGGGCGCTTTGGCTTACAGCCAAGACGGCTTTGGCCCCTCACTGGAAGACGTGCGCAAGGGCCTGATCGGCAAGATCGGTGAGAACATGAGCTTCCGCCGTTTCAAGCGCGCTGCCGGTGGCGCCAAGATCGCCCATTACCTGCACGGTACCCGCATTGGTGTGCTGGTCGAGTACGAAGGCGATGAAGTGGCTGCCAAGGATGTGGCGATGCACGTTGCTGCCATGAAGCCTGTGTCTTTGACCAGTGCCGAAGTGCCCGCCGAGTTGATCGAAAAAGAGCGCTCGGTCGCCGCAGCCAAGGCTGCCGAGTCGGGCAAGCCTGCCGACATCGTCACCAAAATGGTCGAAGGCTCGGTGCAAAAGTACCTCAAGGAAGTGTCTTTGTTCAACCAGTCCTTCGTCAAGAACGACAAGCAGACCGTCGAGCAGATGCTCAAGGCCGCTGGCACCACCGTCAAGGCCTTCACCTTGTATGTGGTGGGCGAAGGCATCGAGAAGAAAGTGGATGACTTTGCTGCCGAAGTGGCGGCCCAGGTGGCTGCGGCGCAAGGCGCAGCCTGAGTTTGTTGAACTGTTGCGTTGTCACCCCCCTCATCGTCCCCAAACTGTCAAGGAGTCCGTCATGTCTTCAACCAAGCCAGCCTACAAGCGCATTTTGCTCAAGCTGTCTGGTGAAGCCCTGATGGGGGACGATGCCTTTGGCATCAATCGCGCCACCATTGTGCGGATGGCCGAAGAAATCGCCGAAGTCACCCGCCTGGGTGTGCAAGTGGCCGTGGTGATTGGTGGCGGCAACATCTTCAGAGGCGTTGCCGGTGGCTCGGTGGGCATGGACCGTGCCACCGCCGATTACATGGGCATGTTGGCCACCGTGATGAATTCACTGGCCCTGGCAGATGCCATGAACAAGGCGGGACTGACGGCCCGCGTCATGTCGGCCATCGGCATTGACCAGGTGGTGGAACCCTATGTGCGCCCCAAAGCCTTGCAATACCTGGAAGAGGGCAAGGTGGTGGTGTTCGCTGCAGGTACCGGCAATCCGTTTTTCACCACCGACACGGCGGCGGCTTTGCGTGGCGCCGAGATCGGTGCCGAGATGGTGCTCAAGGCCACCAAGGTGGACGGTGTTTACACGGCCGATCCGAAGAAAGACCCCGCAGCGACCCGGTACAGCGAAATCAGCTTTGATGAGGCCATTTCGCGCAATCTGGGCATCATGGACGCCACGGCTTTTGCCCTGTGTCGAGACCAGAAGCTGCCGATCAAGGTGTTTTCGATCATCAAGAACGGCGCCTTGCGGCGCGTGGTTCTGGGTGAAGACGAGGGCACCCTGGTTTATGCTTGAGCCCGTTCTGACGAGGAGAACCCCATGACCATTGCAGACATCAAGAAAACGACCGAAACGAAAATGGAGCAATCCATTGCGGCTTTCAAGAACAACTTGACCAAGATACGCACCGGCCGTGCCAACCCGGCTTTGCTCGATACCATCCATGTTGATTACTACGGCTCGATGGTGCCCTTGTCGCAGGTGGCGAATGTTTCCTTGATGGACTCTCGCACCATCAGCGTTCAACCTTGGGAAAAAGGCATGGGCGCCAAGATTGAAAAGGCCATCCGTGAAAGCGAGTTGGGCTTGAATCCGGCCTCTATGGGCGAGCTGATCCGGGTTCCCATGCCCCCCATGAGTGAAGAGCGCCGCAAGGAAATGACCAAACTGGCCCGCACCGAGGGTGAAAATGGCAAGATCGCCATCCGCAACCTGCGCCGTGATGCCAATGAGTCGGTGAAAAAACTGGTCAAAGACAAGGAAGCTTCCGAAGACGATCAAAAGCGTGCCGAAGCCGACATTCAGAAATTGACCGACAAACGCATGACCGAGATTGACCAGCTGGTGGCCGCCAAAGAACAAGAGATCATGGCGGTTTGAGTTGGAATCCCGCGCCGTGGCTTTGCACGGCCTGACGGGCCGCCCTAGGCGGCCTTTTTTTCTGGAGAATTCGTGCTCAAACAACGCGTCATCACCGCACTTGCCCTTTTGGCCTTGTTGTTGCCTGCCTTGTTTGCGGACAATCCCTGGCCATTCATGGTTTTGACGGTGGTGTTGATTGCTGCAGGCGCTTGGGAGTGGGGGCGTTTGAACGGCATGCCTGTTTCCCTTGCTTGGTCGGGTGGCTTGCTCTGTTTGCTGGTTTGTTCTCTGGCTGAGCAGAGGGGTTGGGTGGAGCGGACACCGCCGATGGTGTGGCTGTTCACAGGCGCCGCGTGGGTGTTGCTGGGCAGCTGGATGATTCGGCGAGGTGTGGCTGGATGGGCACTCTGGCCACGCACATTGCGCTGGTTGGGCGGCTTGCTGCTGCTCAGTCTGGCTTGGCTGGCGATGGCCCAGGCCCATCAAAGAGGTGTCAATTTCCTGTTGTCCGTGTTGGTTCTGGTCTGGGCTGCAGACGTTTTTGCCTATTTTTTTGGTAAGGCCATGGGCGGGCGCTTCGTCAAGACCAAATTGGCTGTCAACATCAGCCCCGGCAAGAGTTGGGAGGGGGCTTTGGGGGGGATGTTCGGGGTCTTGTGCGTGGCCGGAGCCTGGATGGCGGTGGATCGCCATTGGGCGCTGTCTGGTTTGAGTATTTATTCCCTGTTGTTTGCCAAGGGTTGGTGGGTTGCATGGCCAGCTTTGCTGTTCCTGTCGGCCATGAGTGTGGTGGGCGATTTGGTGGAGTCCTTGGTCAAACGCAGCGCGGGAATGAAGGACAGCTCGGGCCTGTTGCCCGGCCATGGGGGTGTGCTCGACCGGGTGGATGCCCTCTTGCCAACATTGCCTTTGGCAATGATGCTGGTGTCCTGGCTTTGAATTGGAGATGACCGGCATGATCAAACAACAGCGCATCACGATTTTGGGCTCGACCGGCTCCATTGGAACTTCCACACTCGATGTGCTGGCGCGTCACCCTGGGCAGTACCGCATTCATGCCCTGACTGCCGCCAGCCAGGTGGATGTGATGTTGGCCCAATGCGCCCGGTTTCAGCCCGACGTGGCCGTGATGGCCCACGAACCTGCGGGCAGGCTGTTGGCTGAGCGTGTGCGCGCCGAAGGTTTGCCGGTTCAGGTTCGTTGGGGGGCTGCTGCCTTGGACGAGGTCGCTTCTGCGCCGCAGGTCGATGCCGTGATGGCGGCCATTGTGGGTGCAGCGGGTTTGTCCTCTTGTATCGCCGCGGCGCGCGCGGGAAAGCGCCTCTTGCTGGCCAACAAGGAGGCCTTGGTGGTCGGCGGTGAGGTCTTCATGGAGGCGGTGCGTGAAGGCGGCGCTGTGTTGCTGCCGATTGATAGTGAGCATTCGGCCATTTTCCAGTCCTTGCCTGAGGACCCGTCGAGCTGGCAGCGGCGGGTTCAGAAAATCATTCTGACAGCTTCTGGCGGCCCTTTTCGAAGCCGTGATCCGCAGACCTTCCGGGATGTGACGCCCGAGCAGGCCTGCGCCCATCCCAATTGGGTCATGGGGCGCAAAATTTCGGTGGATTCGGCCACCATGATGAACAAGGCGCTGGAGGTGATTGAGGCGCGTTATTTGTTTGGCATGTCACCCGATCGTTTGGAAGTGGTGATTCACCCGCAAAGTGTGATCCATTCCATGGTGCAGTTCCGCGACCACTCGGTGGTGGCGCAACTGGGCACTCCGGACATGCGTGTACCCATAGCCTATGGCCTGAGTTGGCCGGAGCGCATCGAGTCTGGTGCGTCAGCGCTGGATTTTCAAGCGTTGGCGGCCATGACATTTGAGTCGATGGACGAGCCTTTGCATGTGCAGCGTTTCCCGGGACTGCGGCTGGCCTGGGAGACCTTGCAGGGTGCACCGGGCAGTTGCGCGGTTCTGAATGCCGCCAACGAAGTGGCGGTGGAGGCTTTTTTGAATCGGCGGATTCGGTTTGATCAAATCCAGGATGTCAACCGCGCCACCCTCGATCGCATGACTTTTGCAGCCCCCACATGTCTGGATGATTTGCTGGCACTGGATGCCAGCAGCCGAGCGCAAGCCGGCAAAAGCATTTCGGATTTGCATGCCTTGTGACCAGGCACTTGCCCATGTTCTCCAAAGCGCGTGTTGTATTATCTTCGGAGATTTTTGACATTATTTTTATAAAAAATGTGGCTCACCGAGATGGCCAGACGCATGGCAACATGGTCTTGGGGCTTGTGCCGCGAGGTTTGGAAAGTCTGACTTTTCAGCTCCGGATGTGACTTTGGTCTTTGAACGATTGCACCATGATTCTTTTTGATAACCGCAGCCATTGTTTGCCATTTGCATTCAAGGCCATCGCTTGTGCCGTCTTGAGCTTGCCTGCCTTGGCGGTCGAGCCTTTTACCGTGCGAGACATCCGTGTTGAAGGGCTGCAAAGGATTGAGCCCGGCACCGTCTTTGCATCGCTGCCGGTTCGTGTCGGAGAGCGTTACACCACCGACATTGGCGCGTCTGCCATCCGCGCGCTGTTTGCGCTGGGTCTTTTCAAGGACGTTCGGCTGGAAGTGCAGGGCGATGTGCTGGTGGTGGTGGTGGAGGAGCGTCCCTCGGTTGCGTCGCTCGAATTTGTCGGACTCAAGGAGTTTGACAAGGATGTCATGATCAAAGCCCTGAGGGACATTGGGCTGGCCGAGGGCCGCCCTTTTGACAAAGCTTTGGCCGACAGGGCTGAGCAGGAGCTCAAGCGGCAATACATCAACCGCAGCCTTTATGGCGCCGAGGTGGTGACCACCACCACCCCTGTTGACCGCAACCGGGTGAACCTCACGTTTTCTATCACCGAAGGTGGTCCGGCCAAGATCAGGCTGATCGAGATCGTGGGCAACCAATCGTTCAGTGACCAGGCCTTGCGTGACCAGTTCAATCTGGACACAGGTGGCTGGATGAGCTGGTACACCAAATCGGATCGCTATTCGCGCACCAAGCTCAATGCCGATCTGGAGGCTTTGCGCTCCTACTACTTAGCACGCGGTTTCCTGGAGTTTCGCATCGACTCGACCCAGGTGGCCATGTCGCCCAACAAGCAGGAGATGTCGATCACCATCAACATCACCGAAGGAGAGCGCTTTGTCATTTCGGGTGTGAGCCTGGAAGGCAATTACCTCGAGCGGGACGATGAATTCAAGGCCTTGATCAAGATTGCCGTGGGCAAGCCCTACAACGCAGAAACCGTGGCCGAGACCACCAAAGCCTTCACCGATTACTTTGGCAAATTCGGATTTGCGTTTGCCCGGGTCGAAGCCAAGCCCGTGATCGATCGTCAAAACAACCGTGTTCAGTTCGCCTTGCAAGCCGAGCCATCCCGGCGCGCCTACGTCCGCCGCATTCAGGTCGCGGGCAATGACCGCACGCGCGATGAAGTCATACGTCGGGAGTTTCGCCAACTGGAGTCGGCTTGGTACGACGGCGACAAGATCCGTTTGTCCCGCGATCGTGTGGACCGTTTGGGCTATTTCACCAGTGTGAACGTCGAAACCATGGAGGTGCCTGGTGCGCCTGACCAGGTGGACCTCTTGTTCACCGTCACCGAAAAACCCACCGGCAGCATTTCCTTGGGCGCAGGCTTCTCGTCGGTCGAAAAAGTGGCATTGAGTTTCGGCATTCGACAGGACAACGCTTTTGGGTCGGGCAACTTCCTGGCCGTGGAAGTCAACACCAGCCGCTACAACCAGAATCTGGTGCTCAGCACCACGGATCCTTATTACACGCAGAACGGTATTTCCCGGACATTGGATATCTTCCACCGGACGACGCGCCCATTCATTGGCGACATCAATTCCTACCGGCTGATCAACACGGGTGCGGGTGTCCGTTTTGGCTTGCCGGTGACTGAAACCGACACAGTGTTTTTGGGTGTCAATGCCGAACAGACCGAAGTCAAGGAGGGGACAGGGATTCAGATGCCGGATGCCTGGTTGCCATTTCGGGAAAAAAGAACGGCATTGCCTTTGACTTTGGGCTGGGCCAGGGACCGTCGTGACAGTGCACTGGTTCCTACCCGTGGTGCGCTTCAGCGGTTCAATTCCGATGTCAGCTTTGCCGGTGATTCGCACTACGCGCGCGCCAGTTACCAATTCCAGCAATATTTGCCCATCACCAAAAAATACACATTTGCCTTCAATGCCGATGTGGGTTGGGGTGAGGGTTTGAAGGGCCAGGATTTCCCGCTTTTCAAGAACTTCTACGTTGGCGGCTTGGGCAGTGTTCGTGGCTTTGAGCGCTCCACATTGGGGCCTTCCCAACCGTCCAGCTCAAGTAACCCAGCCCTGGTTTATCTGGGCGGTCCGAAAAAACTCGTGCTCAATGCCGAATTGATCACGCCTTTTCCAGGGACAGGCAATGACAAAACCTTGCGATTGTTTGGTTTTACCGATGCCGGTCGCGCGTTTGGCGCCAACGAAACCGTCTTGCTGAACCAATTGCGTGTTTCCGCGGGCGTGGGATTGAGCTGGATCTCGCCCATGGGCCCATTGCGCTTTTCTTATGCAGTGCCTGTCGTGAGGCAGACTGGCGATAGAATCCAACGTCTGCAATTCCAAATCGGAACCTCTTTCTAATGAACACGATGCACCACAAAATCGCTTTGGCCTGCTGGGTCGCGGCCTCTTTGTTCTCGTCCCATGTGCATGCCCAGGAGGTCAAGCTGGGTTTTGTCAACACCGAGCGCATTTTTCGTGAAGCGGCTACCGCCAAGCAAGCCCAGGCCAAGCTGGAGCAGGAGTTTTCCCGCCGCGAAAAGGAATTGGTTGACATTGGCAACAACCTCAAACAGGCCTCGGAGAGATTTGAACGTGAGGCGCCCACTTTGGCCGAGTCGCAGCGCACAGCACGTCAAAAGCAGTTGATCGATCAAGACAGGGAATTTCAGCGCAAACGCCGTGAGTTCCAGGAAGACCTGAACGCGCGCAAGAATGAAGAGCAGCAAATTGTGGTGGAGCGGGCCAACCGGGCGGTCAAGCAGGTGGCCGAATCTGAAAAATACGATGTGATTTTTCAGGAAGCGGTTTACATCCACCCCAAGCATGACATCACCGACAAAGTCATCAAGGCCCTCAATGCCTCGGTGGGCAAGTAACGGCGCTTGTCGGGTGGTTTGCTGTGTCCTTGACACTTTCGGACATTGTTGACCGCTTGGGTGGACGACTGATCGGATCTCCTGAACTGTGCATCGCTGGTTTGGCGCCATTGCAATCTGCCAAGCCGGATCAAATCAGTTTTCTCAGCCATCCCAAGTACCAAAATCAACTGTCTGAAAGTCGGGCGGGCTGTGTCATCGTCTCACCGGCTTTTGAGGCGGCTGCAACAATCTCCCGTGCGGTCATTGTGACCGATGACCCTTACCTTTATTTTGCCCGTTTGACCCGCTTGTGGAAGCAGACCCTAAGCGGTCCAGTGGGTGCCCGTGTCCATCCATCTGCGGTCATCGACCCCGAGGCCTGGGTGGCTGAAGACGCGGTGATTGGTCCCTTGTGCGTGGTTGAGCGGGGCGCCAGGGTGGGCGCGGGCACGGTTCTCAAATCGCGAGTGACCTTGTCTGAGGGCTGCTCCGTTGGGGCTCGCTGTATTTTGCATTCTGGCGTCGTGGTTGGTGCTGATGGTTTTGGCTTTGCCCCGCACCGGGGTGCATGGGAAAAAATCGAACAACTGGGTGCGGTGCGCATTGGTGACGATGTGGAAATTGGGGCCAACACCTGCATCGATCGGGGCGCGCTCGAAGACACGGTCATCGAAAACGGCGTCAAACTCGACAACCTGATCCAAATCGGACACAACGTCCACATCGGTGCGCACACGGCAATGGCCGGCTGCGTTGGGGTGGCTGGCAGTGCGCGCATTGGCGCCCATTGCACCGTGGGCGGCGGGGCTGTGGTGCTTGGCCATTTGAGTCTGGCTGACCATGTTCACATTTCGGCGGCCTCGGTGGTGACCCGCTCCATCACTCAGCCAGGTCATTACACCGGCATGTTTCCCTTGGACAGCAATGCCAATTGGGAAAAGAATGCGGCCAGCCTCAAGCAGTTGTCCCGATTGCGTGATCGGATCAAGGCCCTGGAGGCCGACTCACAAAACGACAAGGAACCCTGACCATGATGGACATCCATAAAATTCTCAAGCAACTGCCGCACCGTTACCCCATTTTGCTTGTGGACCGGGTGCTTGAATTGGAAAAGGGTGTGCGCATCAAGGCGTTGAAAAACGTGTCCATCAACGAGCCGCATTTTCTGGGCCATTTTCCACACCGACCCGTGATGCCAGGGGTGTTGATGCTGGAAGCGCTGGCCCAGGCGGCCGCCTTGTTGGCCTTTGACACCTTGGGCCAGACGCCGGATGACCAGACGGTGTATTACTTTGCGGGCATTGATGGTGCGCGCTTCAAGCGACCCGTCGAGCCAGGTGACCAGCTGATCCTCGAGGTGGAGCTCGACCGTATGAAGGCCGGTATATTCAAATTCAAGGCCCGCGCCAAGGTGGGCGATGAAATCGCGACCGAGGCCGAGTTGATGTGCACGATGCGCAAAATCCCTCAGGCTTGAGCAACATGAGCAGAATTCACCCAACCGCCATCATCAGCCCCGGCGCTGAGCTTGACAGTTCGGTTTGCGTTGGACCTTACACCTTGATCGGTCCTCATGTGCGCATCGGTGCCGGGACCACGGTGGCCAGCCACTGTGTGATTGAGGGGCACACCACGATTGGTTGTGACAATCGCATTTTCCAGTTCAACTCATTGGGCGCGGTGCCTCAGGATAAAAAGTACAACAACGAGCCGTGCGAGTTGGTGATCGGAGATCGCAACACGATTCGTGAGTTTTGCACCTTTAACATCGGCTCCCCAGGTGATCAGGGCATCACTTCGGTCGGAAATGACAACTGGATCATGGCCTATGTGCACTTGGCGCACGATTGTCATGTGGGTCACCACACCATCTTCGCCAACAACACGCAACTGGCTGGCCATGTGGTGGTCGGTGACTGGGTGATCTTGGGGGGGTTCACCGTGGTGCACCAGTTCTGTCGCATCGGTGCGCACAGCTTCACGGCCATGAATTCCTTGCTGTTTGCCGATCTTCCTCCTTTTGTCATGGCGCAAGGCCAGCCGGCGCAGGCGCGATCGATGAACTTTGAAGGCTTGCGTCGGCGTGATTTTTCGGCAGAACGCATCAGCGCCGTCAAGGCCATGCACAAAGCGCTTTACCGCGACGGTTTGTCGCTGAGTGATGCCATGGTCCGTATTGGCGCCTTGGCCGTGGACAAGCCCGAGGCCCAACCCGATGTGGACATGATGCTGAATTTTTTGAAGAGCGTTTCAGCACAGCGCGGGATTGTGCGTTGACGCATCCGGCCGATCCGCTGCTGTCCAAGGCCCCTGCGGGGGCTTTGTCCTTTGCCATGGTGGCCGGCGAGGCTTCGGGTGATCTGTTGGCCGGTTTGCTGATTCAGGGGCTTCATGCACGATGGCCGCAGGCGCTGGGTCACGGCATTGGCGGTCCGAGCATGCAGGCCCAGGGCTTCGATGCCTGGTGGCCTCACGACAGGCTGGCCGTTCGCGGCTACGTCGAAGTGCTGCGGCATTACCGGGGGATCGTGGCCATCCGCGAGCAACTGTGCCAGCGCTTATTGGCCCATCCGCCCGATGTCTTCATTGGCGTCGATGCGCCCGATTTCAACCTTAGTCTGGAGGCCAGGCTCAAGTCAGCAAGCATCCCCACGCTCCATTTTGTCTGTCCCTCCATCTGGGCTTGGCGACCTGAGCGCATCGAAAAGATACGGCGCAGCGTGGACCACATGCTGTGTATTTTCCCTTTCGAGCCTGAGTTGCTGGCTCGAGAAGGGGTGGAAGCCACTTACGTGGGACATCCGTTGGCGCAAGCCATCCCGATGGCCCCAGATCGTGCGGGGGCTCGCCAAGCGCTTGGCTTGGATCCGAACAGGGCGGTGGTGGCTGTTTTGCCTGGTAGCCGTGGCTCTGAAATTGAGCAGCTGACGCCGCGATTTGTACAAGCCGCTCGCACCATGCAGCAACATGACCCATCGCTCCAGTTTGTCATGCCCGCCATTCCCAGTCTGCTGCAACGTGTTCAGACACTGATCGATGTACAAGGTGGCCTGCCTGGCCTGAAACTGCTGCAGGGACAGTCGCACGCCGCACTGGCCGCCTGTGATGTGACCTTGATCGCCAGTGGTACCGCGACATTGGAAGCTGCATTGTTCAAGCGTCCCATGGTGATTGGTTACCACATGAACTGGCTCAGTTGGCAGATCATGAAACGCAAGCAGCTGCAACCTTGGGTGGGCTTGCCCAATATCCTGTGTGAGGATTTTGTGGTGCCCGAATTTTTGCAGGACCGCTGCACGCCTGAAGCGCTGGCGCGGGCATGCCTGGCCTGGCTGTCGGCCCCCGACAAAGTGGACCAATTGCAGCACCGTTTTCAGCAGATGCACCTCACTTTGCAGCGCGATACTGCGTTGCTATCGACACATGCCATTGAAAAAGTCCTTTCGTGCTGAGCAGCAGAGTTTGCTGTTTGACGTCTCCGGTCTGATGGCCGGTGTGGATGAGGCCGGACGCGGACCACTGGCCGGGCCCGTGGTCGCCGCTGCGGTGATCTTGGACGATCAGAATCCGATTCGCGGATTGAACGACTCCAAAAAACTCACGGCCAGGCGCCGCGAGGCTTTGTTTGATGAAATCCGTGCCCGATCTTTGTGCTGCGCGATTGCCGAGGCGAGCGTACAGGAGATCGATGCGCTCAATATCCTGCAAGCAACCCTGCTGGCCATGAAGCGTGCCGTGGAGGCGTTGCGACTGCCTCCCAAGTTGGTGATGGTGGATGGCAATCGCTTGCCCGCACTGTCTGTGCGGGCGGAAGCCGTTGTGAAAGGCGATGCGCTGATTCCCGCCATCTCGGCTGCTTCCATTTTGGCCAAGGTGCACCGTGACCGTTTGTGCGCAGAGATGCACCAGCGACACCCCGCGTATGGCTTCGATCGGCACAAGGGTTATGGCACGGCGCAGCATCTGGCCGCTTTGCACGCCCACGGTCCCACCGATTGCCACCGAATGAGTTTTGCCCCGGTGGCCAGGAGCCTGAGATGATCCCCATCAGTTCGCGCGACAACCCCCAGGTCAAGGCTTGGCGTCGACTGGCACAGGACAGCACGTCTTACCGCAAGGCCGGACAGTTCTGGCTGGAGGGTGACCACCTGTGTCATGCGGCACTCGCGCGAGGTGTGCATCCGCAGCAGGTGGTGCTGACCGAATCCCTCTGGTCGGAACAGGGTCCCCAGTGGGACGGACTGACCGAGCAGGTGTTTGTGGTGCCCGATGCCTTGTTTGCCGGCCTGAGTGGCCTGGAGTCGCCTGCCCGGATCGGCTTTGTGGTGGCCTGGCAGGCTCACAAGCAGGTGTTGCCCGATGCGAGCACGGTGGTGCTGGACCGGTTGCAGGATGCTGGCAATGTCGGCGCCATCTTGCGCTGTGCCTCTGCCTTTGGTTACCGCCAGGTGCTGGCCGTCAAGGGCACTGCGGCCTTGTGGTCTTCCAAAGTATTGCGCGCCGGCATGGGCGCGCATTTCGGTTTGCAGCTGATTGAGTCAGTGGATGATGTGGATGTGGCCAGCTTGCAAGTGCCGATCTTGACCACCAGTTCGCATCAGGGGCCTTTTTTGCACACCTTGCAAAAGGCCGGCGACCTTCACCCAAAGTGTGCCTGGGTCTTTGGTCACGAAGGGCAGGGCGTCAGCTCGGGCCTGATGGCTCTGGCCCATCACCAGGTGCGAATTGCCCAGCCTGGCGGAGAAGAGTCCCTGAATGTGGCCACAGCCGCAGCCATATGCCTGCACGCCAGTGCAACCGCTTTGCCGTGAGTCCATGAGGGCTTTTTTTCTGTAGAGTTTGCACGGTTTGGGTCAGGGTTAACACGCGCTACTCGGCTATAATGAGAGGCTTTCCCGCATCAACCCGTACGCCACAGTCCAACCCAGGCCCATTCCTCGAACAAGCAGCCAAAAAGAGATCGCATCTCTGGTGAGTGCTGAGGCGTACCCGAACCATTCCGGAGAACCCAGTGCTTTTGTCTCTTCAGGGAACCTTCCCGCCCGCCATCCTGGCGCTTGCAGACGGCACGGTCTTTATCGGCAACTCGATCGGAGCTCAAGGCTCCACTGTCGGCGAAGTGGTGTTCAACACCTCGCTCACCGGCTACCAGGAAATCCTCACCGACCCCAGCTACTGCCAGCAGATCGTCACACTGACGTACCCGCACATCGGCAACTATGGCGTCAGTGAGGAAGACATCGAAGCCGACAAGGTCCATGCTGCAGGCTTGATCATCAAGGACTTGCCGCTGATCGCGAGCAACTTCCGTTCCCGCCAGACCCTGTCTTCTTACCTGGTGGATGCAGGCACAGTGGCCATTGCCAACATCGATACCCGCCAACTCACGCGCTTGCTGCGCACCAAGGGTGCCCAAAATGGCGCGATGGTCGGCTTGGCCAAAGGCCAAACAGTCACGCAGGGGCTGATCGACCAGGCCATAGCCTCTGCCCAGGCGGCTCCCCAGATGGCGGGTCTCGATTTGGCGCAAAAAGTCAGCGCCACAAAGACTTACGACTGGACACAAACCGAGTGGAAACTTGGCGAGGGTTACGGCAGCCAGTCCACCCCGCGATTCCATGTGGTCGCGTATGACTTTGGCGTCAAGAAAAACATCTTGCGCATGCTGGCCGCGCGCGGTTGCAAAGTGACCGTGGTGCCAGCCAAAACCGCTGCGGCCGAAGTGCTCCAGTACAAGCCAGATGGCGTTTTCCTCTCTAATGGCCCTGGCGATCCGCAGCCTTGCGACTACGCAATCGCGGCGGCCGCCGAATTGATTGGCTCAGGCATTCCCACTTTCGGCATTTGCCTGGGGCACCAAATCATGGCCCTGGCCAGCGGAGCCAAAACCTTCAAGATGAAGTTTGGCCACCATGGGGCCAACCACCCCGTCAAGGATTTGGATACCGGACGCGTGTCCATCACCAGCCAAAACCATGGTTTTGCGGTGGATGAAAAGTCCTTGCCTGCCAATTTGCGTGCGACCCATGTGTCGCTCTTTGACGGGACCTTGCAGGGCCTGGCCTGGACCGACAAGCCGGCGTTCTGCTTCCAAGGTCATCCTGAAGCCTCTCCTGGCCCCCACGACATTGCCTACCTTTTTGACCGCTTCATCCGCCTGATGGAGGGTAAATAACATGCCCAAGCGCACCGACCTCAAAAGCATCCTCATCATTGGCGCGGGTCCGATCATCATTGGTCAGGCTTGCGAGTTCGATTACTCCGGCGTCCAGGCTTGCAAGGCCTTGCGGGAAGAGGGCTACAAAGTCATCCTGATCAATAGCAACCCTGCCACGATCATGACCGACCCGGCCACCGCCGATGTGACCTACATCGAGCCGATCACTTGGCAAACCGTCGAGAAGATCATCGCCAAAGAGCGACCAGATGCCATCTTGCCCACCATGGGTGGACAGACGGCTTTGAACTGCGCTTTGGATCTGTGGCGACACGGTGTGCTCGACAAGTACCAGGTCGAACTGATCGGTGCCACACCGGAGGCCATCGACAAAGCTGAAGACCGTCTGAAATTCAAGGACGCCATGACCAAGATCGGTCTGGGCTCGGCACGCTCGGGCATTGCGCACAGCATGGAAGACGCCTGGGAGGTGCAAAAGCGCGTGGGTTTCCCGACCGTGATCCGCCCCAGTTTCACGCTGGGTGGCACGGGCGGCGGCATCGCCTACAACCCGGAAGAATTCGAGACGATCTGCAAGCGCGGCCTGGAGGCCTCGCCGACCAACGAACTGCTGATCGAAGAATCGCTGCTCGGCTGGAAAGAGTACGAGATGGAGGTGGTGCGCGACAAGGCGGACAACTGCATCATCATCTGTTCCATCGAGAACCTGGACCCTATGGGCGTGCACACGGGGGATTCCATCACCGTCGCGCCTGCACAAACCCTGACCGACAAGGAATACCAGATTCTGCGCAATGCCTCCTTGGCGGTGCTGCGTGAAATCGGGGTCGACACCGGCGGCTCCAACGTCCAGTTCTCCATCAATCCCAAAGATGGTCGCATGGTCGTGATCGAGATGAATCCACGCGTGTCGCGTTCATCGGCGCTGGCCTCCAAAGCCACGGGTTTTCCGATCGCCAAGGTGGCGGCCAAACTGGCCGTGGGCTATACCCTGGACGAGTTGCGCAATGAAATCACGGGTGGCGCAACGCCAGCATCGTTCGAGCCCTCGATCGACTATGTGGTCACCAAAATTCCCCGTTTTGCCTTCGAAAAATTTCCCACCGCCGACAGTCGCCTGACCACCCAGATGAAGTCGGTGGGTGAGGTCATGGCCATGGGTCGGACCTTTCAGGAGTCCTTCCAGAAAGCCCTGCGCGGCCTTGAAGTCGGTGCAGACGGGATGAATGAAAAAACCCAGGATCGTGAAGTCCTCGAAAAGGAACTGGGCGAACCCGGTCCCGAGCGCATTTGGTATGTGGGCGACGCTTTCGCCATGGGACTGAGTGTGGATGAGGTGTTCGCCTTGACCAAGATCGACCCCTGGTTCTTGGTTCAGATCCAGGAAATCGTTAAGATTGAATTGGAACTGGAAACCACCACCCTCGACGCCATCAGTGCGCAAGAGTTGCGGGCGCTCAAGAAAAAGGGCTTTTCTGACCGTCGTCTGGCCAAGTTGCTCAAATCCACCGAGCAGCAGGTGCGCGCCCGCCGTCATGCCCTCGGTATCCGCCCTGTTTACAAGCGCGTGGACACCTGCGCGGCCGAATTCTCAACCGACACAGCCTACATGTACTCTTGCTACGAAGGCGATGGCGACGGCGAGTGTGAGGCGGAGCCCAGCAGCAACAAGAAAATCATGGTGCTCGGAGGTGGTCCCAACCGCATCGGTCAAGGCATCGAATTCGATTACTGCTGCGTGCACGCAGCATTGGCCATGCGCGAGGACGGTTACGAGACCATCATGGTCAACTGCAACCCCGAGACCGTGTCCACCGACTACGACACCTCTGACCGTTTGTACTTCGAGCCAGTCACACTGGAAGACGTGCTCGAGATCGTGGACAAGGAAAAACCCACCGGCGTCATCGTTCAATATGGTGGCCAAACGCCTTTGAAGTTGGCACTTGACTTGGAAGCTGCCGGTGTGCCCATCATCGGCACCAGCCCTGACATGATCGACGCGGCCGAAGACCGTGAGCGTTTCCAGAAGTTGTTGCACGATCTGGGCCTGCGCCAACCCCCCAATGCCACGGCACGGACAGAGGCGCAAGCTCTTGAAAAAGCTGCAGCTTTGGGCTACCCGTTGGTGGTTCGCCCCAGCTATGTCCTGGGTGGCCGTGCCATGGAAATCGTGCATGAGCAACGTGACCTGGAGCGCTACATGCGCGAGGCTGTGAAGGTTTCGAACGACTCGCCCGTGCTGCTGGACCGTTTCCTGAACGATGCCATCGAATGTGATGTCGACTGCCTGCGAGATCCCGCAGGCAAGACGTTCATTGGCGGCGTGATGGAGCACATCGAGCAGGCGGGCGTGCACAGCGGTGACTCGGCATGCTCCTTGCCACCTTATTCCCTGTCGGCAGGGACTGTGGCTGAACTCAAGCGTCAGTCGGCGGCCATGGCGGGCGCCTTGAATGTGGTCGGCCTCATGAACGTGCAGTTCGCCATCCAGCATGTAGACGGCCAAGACATCATTTATGTGTTGGAAGTCAACCCCCGCGCTTCGCGCACGGTGCCCTATGTGTCCAAGGCCACGGGCATCCAATTGGCCAAAGTCGCTGCGCGCTGCATGGCCGGCCAAAGCCTGGCCTCACAAGGCATCACACACGAAGTCACGCCACCTTACTTCAGCGTCAAGGAAGCGGTCTTCCCATTCGTCAAGTTCCCGGGTGTCGACACCATCCTCGGGCCCGAAATGAAGTCGACAGGCGAGGTCATGGGCGTTGGAAAAACCTTTGGAGAAGCTTTTGTGAAAAGCCAGCTGGGTGCCGGCACCAAGCTTCCGCGTGCAAGCAAGGCCGACGGCACGCCCACGGGCAAAGTGTTCATTTCAGTGAAAAACAACGACAAACAGCGTGCGATAGAAGTGGCGCGCCAACTCGTGGCTCAAGGTTTTGAGTTGGTGGCGACCAAGGGCACAGCGGCCGCCATCCAGTCGGCGGGTGTGATGTGTGCCACGGTCAACAAGGTGACCGAAGGCCGCCCCCACATCGTGGACATGATCAAGAACAACGAAATTGTGCTGGTGATCAACACGGTTGAGGAGCGCCGAAATGCGATCGCTGACTCGCGCCACATCCGTACCTCTGCGTTGCTCAACCGTGTCACCACCTTCACCACCATTGCGGGCGCGGAAGCTGCAGTCGAGGGCATGAAGTACATTGACCAGCTGGACGTCATTTCCATCCAGGAAATGCATGCGCAACTGGCGGCCTGATTTGTGGCCATGAACCCTGCGTCCAGTATCCCGGCGCAAGGCATAATGCAGCACAACACCGCCGAGTTTCAAAACTCGGCGGTTTGTTTTTGGAGAACCAAACATGTCAACCATCCCGATCACCAAACGTGGTGCTGAAAAACTCAAGGACGAGTTGCACCGACTCAAGACAGTGGACCGTCCAGCTGTCATTCAGGCCATCGCCGAAGCCCGTGCCCAAGGTGATCTGAGCGAGAACGCCGAATACGATGCCGCTAAGGATCGCCAGGGTTTCATTGAAGGTCGGATCCAGGAGATCGAGGGCAAGCTGTCAGCCGCCCAGATCATTGACCCGGCATCCGTGGATGCGGGCGGTCGTGTGGTGTTTGGCACCACTGTCGAGTTGGAAGACGAGAGAACTGGCGAGGCCGTGACGTACCAGATCGTGGGTGAGGACGAAGCCGATTTGAAACTGGGCCTGATCAACATCAGCAGCCCGATTGCCCGTGCCTTGATTGGCAAGGAGGAGGGCGATGTGGCCGAGGTGCAAGCCCCGGGAGGCGTGCGACGTTACGAGATCGTGGGCGTGACTTACATCTGAAAACGCCGAAGGCCGTTGAGAATTGACCTTCGCTTGTCGGCCAGCCGATGAACGCTGGCGGATGGCTCAGTCGTGACGCCCTTTTTTGACCGATTTTTGTTTGGGTTTGGCCCGTTTGATCTGACCGCCGGCAGCCAAGCGCTGATTGCCAAGCACACGCACGGTTTTGACCTCAGGTTTTTGGCCGCCACGTGAGCTGTATTTGAGGATTTTGAAGTCGCGTGGACCGGCTTTGCGGTCTTCATCCACTTCCTTGATCTTGGCCGGTTGAGGCCGCCAGAGGATCAGCAGTTTGCCGATGTGCTGTATAGGCGCTGCATTGAGTTGGTCGGCCAGTTGGGCAAAGATGGCTTCGCGGGCCGTGCGATCATCCCCCAGAACACGGATTTTGATCAGGCCATGGGCGTTCAGGGCCGCTTCGGTTTCCTTAACAACAGCAGGTGTCAGACCATCGCCGCCGATCATGACGACCGGGTCGAGGTGGTGGGCATCGGCACGAAAAACCTTGCGCTCGGCAGGTGTGAGTTGTATTTGGGGCATGCCCGTATTATCCCCGCAAGGACGCATCAGAATGAAAGTCAAAACCAAAAGTAAGAAAGTCAACAAAGCTTGGTTGAACGACCATGTCAATGACACCTATGTGAAACTGGCCCTGAAAGAGGGTTACCGGGCGCGTGCGGCTTACAAATTGAAAGAAATCGATGAAACGCTGGGCTTGATCCGTCCCGGTGATCTGGTGGTGGACCTGGGCTGCGCCCCGGGTGCCTGGAGCCAGTATCTGCGACGACGACTGTCACCCGATGGCGCAGCGGTGGGCGAACTCAATGGACGGATCATTGCTTTGGACATCCTGCCCATGGCGCCGGTGGAGGGCGTAGAGTTCTTCCAGGGGGATTTCCGCGAAAATGATGTGCTCTGCGCCCTCGAGGTGGCGTTGCAGGGCCGGCAGGCGGACGTGGTGGTGTCCGACATGGCCCCCAATTTGTCGGGGATCGAGTCCTCGGATGCAGCAAGGGTGTTGCATCTGATCGAGTTGGCTGTGGATTTCGCCCAAAATCACATGAAGCCTGAGGGCGCATTGGTGGTCAAGGTGTTCCACGGCAGCGGTTACAGCCAGATCGTCAAGATGTTCAAGGAGACTTTCAAGGTGGTCAAACCCATCAAGCCCAAATCGTCCCGGGACAAGTCATCCGAGACTTTTTTGGTGGGCATGGGCCTCCAAAAGGCCCTTTGACCCCTTAATTCCTGCCTTTTCGAGGGCTAAACCCTGATTTGGGACTTGTGAGGGGGTTCTACAGGCCTAGAATGAGGACTGAAAATTTTTCTGATCGGAGCCCCTCTTGAATAACCCCTGGTTTTCCAAAATTGCCGTCTGGATGGTGGTTGCCATGGTGCTGTTCACCTTGTTCAAGCAGTTTGACAACCGTGGCGTCGCCGGTGCGAATGCCATTGGCTATTCGGACTTCCTGGAAGAGGTGCGCAGCAACCGGATCAAGAGTGCCACGATTTCCGAAAGCCCTGGCGGCACCGAGATCCTTGCCATCACCCTGGACGATCGACGCATCAAGACCACCGCCACCTATCTGGACCGCGGCTTGGTGGGTGACCTGATCAACAGTGGCGTGAAGTTCGATGTCAAGCCCCGTGAAGAAGGCTCCTTGCTCATGACATTGTTGGTCAGCTGGGGACCTATGTTGTTGCTCATCGGTGTTTGGGTGTACTTCATGCGCCAGATGCAAGGCGGCGGCAAGGGCGGTGCTTTCAGTTTTGGAAAATCCAAGGCCCGCATGCTGGATGAAAACAACAACCAGGTCACTTTCGCCGATGTGGCAGGCTGCGATGAAGCCAAAGAGGAAGTTAAAGAGGTCGTGGACTTCCTGAAAGATCCCCAGAAATTTCAGAAACTGGGAGGTCGTATTCCCCGTGGTCTGCTGTTGGTTGGCCCGCCAGGCACGGGCAAGACCTTGCTGGCCAAGGGCATCGCTGGTGAGGCCAAAGTGCCTTTCTTCAGCATTTCGGGTTCTGACTTTGTTGAGATGTTCGTCGGCGTCGGTGCTGCCCGCGTCCGTGACATGTTTGAAAACGCCAAAAAGAACGCCCCTTGCATCATCTTCATTGACGAAATCGATGCGGTCGGTCGTCAGCGTGGCGCAGGCCTGGGTGGTGGCAACGATGAGCGCGAGCAAACCCTGAACCAGATGTTGGTCGAGATGGACGGCTTCGAAACCAACTTGGGTGTGATCGTGGTCGCTGCCACCAACCGCCCAGATATCCTGGATGCTGCTTTGCTGCGTCCGGGGCGTTTTGACCGCCAGGTCTATGTGACCCTGCCCGATATCCGTGGTCGCGAGCAGATCCTGAATGTGCACATGCGCAAGGTGCCGATTGGTCAGGATGTGAATGCGGCTGTGATTGCCAGGGGTACGCCCGGCATGAGCGGTGCTGACCTGGCCAATCTGTGTAACGAAGCCGCCTTGATGGCCGCGCGCCGCAATGCACGTGTGGTGGAGATGCAGGACTTCGAGAAGGCCAAGGACAAGATCCTGATGGGCCCAGAGCGCAAGAGCATGGTCATGCCGGAGGAGGAGCGCCGCAACACGGCTTATCATGAGGCGGGCCACGCTCTGATCGGCAAGTTGCTGCCCAAGTGTGACCCGGTGCACAAGGTCACCATCATTCCTCGTGGCCGTGCCTTGGGCGTCACCATGAGTTTGCCCGAGAAAGACCGCTACAGCTACGACAAGGAGTTCATGCTCAATCAAATCAGCATGCTCTTTGGTGGACGCATTGCTGAAGAGGTCTTCATGAACCAGATGACCACTGGTGCCAGCAACGATTTTGAGCGTGCCACTTCGATTGCCCGGGACATGGTGATGCGGTATGGCATGACCGATGCCTTGGGTCCGATGGTGTATGCCGAGAACGAGGGTGAAGTCTTCCTGGGTCGCTCGGTGACCAAGACCACCAACATGAGTGAGTCCACCATGCAAAAAGTGGACCTCGAAGTCAGGCGCATCATCGATGAGCAATACAGTCTGGCGCGTCGCCTGATCGAAGAGCACAGTGCACAGATGCATGCCATGGCCAAAGCCCTGCTCGAATGGGAGACCATCGACAAGGACCAGATCGATGACATCATGGCAGGACGCGACCCCTTGCCACCCAAGGATTGGACGCCTCGGACGCCGCCTTCGGGTGGTGGCCATGACGGCGGTGCACCGGCGGTTCAGACCGAACCTGCCACCACCGCAGCTTGATGCTTCAAGCATCAAACGACAAGAACGGGGCCTAGGCCCCGTTCTTCATGATTTCAGTCCTATGGATGCTCAACCTAGATGCCCAGACACCCCCTGGCACTGGCAGACCTCACGTTTTGACCTGGACCTCTCGCAGCCGAGGGTCATGGGCATTGTCAACCTGACCCCTGACTCTTTTTCGGACGGCGGTCAGTACGTCGAGTCCAGCCAGGCTTTGCGGCACGCAGAGCAATTGTTGAAGGATGGCGCCGATATCCTCGATGTTGGCGCCGAGTCCACACGCCCGGGGGCGATCCCAGTGCCACTGGACCAGGAACTGGCGCGGCTGGAGCCTTTTTTAAGTGTGGCTGTGCGCTGGCAAGTGCCGATTTCTGTAGACACCAGCAAGCCCGAGGTCATGCAGTCCGTGCTGGACTGGGGTGTGGACATCATCAACGACATTTGGGCCTTGCGCCAACCAGGGGCCCAAGAGGTGGTGGCCGCCCACCCCAGGTGTGGCGTGTGCCTGATGCACATGCACCGAGACCCCCAAACCATGCAATCCGAGACCATGACGGGCGATGCACTGGTCGAGGTGGAGGCATTTTTGCGTGAGCGCTTGAACGTCTTGCTGAGTCTGGGTGTATCTGCATCCAGGCTGGTGCTCGATCCGGGTATTGGTTTTGGCAAAACGGTGGCCCAGAATTTTCAATTGCTGGCCGGCCAAGCCGACTTGCAGCGCTTGAATTGCCCTTTGGTGGCGGGATGGTCCAGAAAGTCGGCATTGGGTCTGGCCCTCGCCCGGGATGGGCAGGTGCCTGCACCAGCACAGAGAAAAGTGGCCAGTGTGGCTGCGGCCCTGTTGGCCGTGGAGCGGGGTGCATCGGTCCTGCGGGTGCATGACGTCAAGGAAACGCAAGAAGCTTTGTCAGTCTGGCGCGCCATGCACCAGTACGCCTCAGAGCGCTGAGTCACAGAGCCAATTCTCTGCTGCCTTTTCAGACGGAACACGGCAGCTAAAATCCCAAGACTGTTTGTAATTGTCTGGATCGTTCATATGGCTCGTCAGTATTTCGGCACAGATGGGATTCGTGGCACAGTGGGACAAAGCCCCATCACGCCCGATTTCATTTTGCGCTTGGCCCATGCCGTGGGACGTGTCTTGAAGACACAGGAAGCGCACCCGACCGTCCTGATTGGCAAAGACACCCGTATTTCGGGCTACATGCTGGAGAGCGCCCTCGAGTCGGGGTTCAACTCTGCTGGCGTTGACGTGGTGCTGCTGGGCCCGGTGCCCACGCCTGCAGTGGCCTATTTGACCCGCGCCCAACGGGCCTCCTTGGGTGTGGTGATCAGCGCCAGCCACAACCCTTTTGCCGATAACGGTATCAAGTTTTTCAGCGCCCAGGGCACAAAGTTGTCCGACGCCTGGGAAGAGACTGTGGAGGCGACCTTGCTGGAAGACCCGGTCTGGGTTGAGTCGGCCAGTTTGGGCAAAACCCGGCGCCTGGACGATGCGGCTGGCAGGTACATTGAATTTTGCAAAAGCACTTTTTCCAACGACCTGACCCTCAAGGGCTTGAAAATCGTGGTGGACGCTGCCAACGGGGCGGCCTATCAGATTGCGCCAAAGGTGTTTCACGAATTGGGCGCCGAGGTGGTTGCCATCGGTTGCTCGCCCAATGGCCTCAACATCAACAAGGGCGTGGGTGCCACCCACCCGCAAGCCTTGATCCAAGCGGTCAAGGACCACAGTGCCGACTATGGCATTGCCCTGGATGGCGATGCCGACCGACTGCAGTTTGTCGACGCCACCGGCAGGCTCTTCAATGGCGATGAATTGCTGTACCTCATGGTGGTTGACCGCCTGGCCCGTGACGAAGCCTTGCCAGGTGCAGTGGGCACCTTGATGACCAATCTGGCGGTGGAACTGGCCATCAAGCAGCGCGGTGTTCAGTTTGTGCGTGCCAAAGTGGGGGATCGTTACGTGCTGGAGGTGTTGCACGAAAAGGGCTGGCTGCTGGGCGGTGAAGGTTCGGGTCACTTGTTGGCTCTGGACAAGCACACCACGGGAGATGGCCTGGTGAGTGCTTTGCAGGTTCTGCAAACCTGTGTTGGCAGTGGGCAAACCATGGCGCAGTTGCTCACAGGCATCTCGCTATTTCCTCAAACGCTGATCAATGTACGTCTGAACCCTGGCTTTGATTGGGAAGGTCATGCCCCTCTGTGGGCGGCCACCCAGGCCGTAGAGGCCGAACTGGGCGATACGGGCCGTGTACTGATCCGCGCCAGTGGCACCGAACCATTGGTGCGCGTGATGGTGGAGGCCCGTGATGCCATGCAGGCACGGCAGTGCGCCGAACGCATTGCCGCTACCCTGTCCTGAGGTCTGATTCAGTAAATCAAGCGCTCGGGTCTGATTTCCTGCAGGATGGTGGTGGCGATTTCTTCGATCGATTTGGTGGTGGTGGACAGCCAGCGGATGCCCGAGCGGCGCATCATGGCTTCGGCTTCGGAGACTTCCATGCGGCAATTCTCAATGCTGGCATAGCGGGAGTCGGGTCTGCGTTCTGCCCGGATCTCGGCCAGTCGGTCGGGGTGAATGCTCAGGCCGAAGATTTTTTTCCGGTGTGGCACCAGTGCTGGCGGCAACTGCTTGCGGTCAAAGTCCTCTGGAATCAAAGGGTAGTTGGCCGCTTTCAGGCCGTGCTGCATGGCCAGGTACAGGCTGGTCGGGGTTTTGCCACTGCGGCTGACACCCACCAAAATCACATCGGCGGATTCCAGATCACGGTTGGATTGACCATCGTCGTGGGCCAGCGAGAAATTGATGGCCTCGATCCGATCGTGGTATTCCTTGCTCTTGCTCACATCCGAAAAACGACCAACACGGTGGTGGGACTTGATGCCCAGCTCATTTTCAAGCGGGTTCACAAAAGTCCCGAACATGTCGAGCAGCATGCCCTGACAATGGTCCTGCAGGACCTTGAGCACGTCCATGTTGACCAGGGTGGTGAACACAATGGGTTTGATGCCCTCGGTCTCGGCGGTGTGGTTGATCTGCCGGACTGCCTGATGCGCCTTGTCGATGGTGTCCGTGAAGGGCAGTCGAACATGACGGGTTTTCATGTCAAACTGGGCCAGGATGGCGTTGCCGAAAGTTTCTGCCGTGATGCCTGTGCCGTCAGATACGAAAAAAACAGTGCGTTTGGACATGCTTGCAAAAAATTCAAAGGTCGGAGACAGCAAGCCCCCTAAAATGATTTGATTATCCATGGCTCCGGACAGCGCTTGAATGACAAGAACAACAGAGCGCATCCTGCTGCATGGAGCCCGGTTTTAACTTTGGAGCCTTGCATGTCTGATCTTTTCAGCGAGACCGCGTTGGTCGTTCCTTTTGAGCTGTTGCGCATGACCGATGTGGAGTCGGTCGGCGGAAAAAACGCGAGCTTGGGAGAAATGATCTCCCAATTGCCCACGGGTGTGCGCGTCCCCACAGGTTTTGCGACCACGGCCCACGCATTCCGCCAGTTTTTGGCCTTCGGCGGCCTGTCCGACCGCATCAACGCACGACTCGATGCCCTGGACACCGAAGATGTGCGGGCCCTGGCTGCTGCCGGAGCTGAAATTCGCGCCATGGTTGAAGCCCAGCCTTTTCCAGCCGATCTGGAGGCAGCGATTCGCGATGCGTTTGTTCGCTTGCTGAGCGGCAATGGCGAAGCTTCTTTTGCGGTGCGCTCCTCGGCCACGGCCGAAGATTTGCCGGACGCTTCTTTTGCCGGACAGCAGGAAACCTTTTTGAATGTGGTTGGCATCGAGGATGTCCTGCACAAGATGAAGGAGGTTTTTGCATCGCTTTACAACGACCGTGCCATCAGCTACCGCGTGCACAAAGGCTTTGCCCACGCCGATGTCGCATTGTCAGCCGGCGTGCAACGCATGGTGCGCTCTGATTTGGGCGCGGCTGGCGTCATGTTCACCATCGACACCGAGTCGGGTTTTGAAGACGTGGTCTTCATCACGTCCAGCTATGGGCTGGGCGAAACGGTGGTTCAAGGCGCGGTGAACCCGGACGAGTTTTATGTGCACAAGCCCATGTTGGCAGCTGGCAAGCGAAGTGTGATTCGCCGTAATTTGGGCTCCAAGCTGATCGAGATGGTTTTTGCCACACCTGAGGAAAAAGCCCTGTCTGGCAAATTGGTCAAAACCAGGGACGTGCCCCCTGAGTTGCGCAACCGTTACAGCCTGAGCGATGACGAAATCGAGCAATTGGCCCGATATGCGGTGGTGATCGAGCAGCATTACGGACGGCCAATGGACATCGAGTGGGGCAAAGATGGTGCCGATGGCCTGTTGTACATCCTGCAGGCCCGCCCTGAAACCGTCAAAAGCCAGGCCAAAGGCACGCCGGAGTTGCGTTACAAGTTAAAAGGCAAAAGCGCGATCCTGGCCGAAGGTCGGGCGATTGGGCAGAAAATTGGCACTGGCCCGGTGCGCCTGGTCCACAACATCAGTGAAATGGACAAGGTCCAGCCTGGCGATGTGCTGGTGACCGACATGACCGACCCGAACTGGGAGCCGGTGATGAAACGCGCCAGCGCCATCGTCACCAATCGGGGGGGGCGCACCTGCCACGCGGCCATCATCGCCCGTGAATTGGGCATCCCAGCCGTTGTAGGTTGCGGCAATGCGACCGAGCAACTGGGCGAGGGCACGCTCGTCACGGTCAGCTGTGCAGAGGGCGATACAGGCTTCATTTTCGATGGACTTCTTGAAACCGAAGTCAGTGAAATCCAACACGGCGTCCTGCCAGAGATCAGCACCAAGATCATGATGAATGTGGGCAACCCCCAGTTGGCTTTTGATTTTGCCCAGCTGCCCAATGACGGGGTCGGTCTGGCGCGTCTGGAATTCATCATCAACAACAACATTGGTGTTCACCCCAAGGCCATTCTCGATTACCCCGCCATCGATGCTGATCTGAAAAAAGCCGTGGAATCGGTGGCAAGGGGCCATGCATCTCCCCGAGCTTTTTATGTGGATAAAGTGGCCGAAGGGGTCGCCAGCATTGCAGCTGCTTTCTGGCCCAAGCCGGTCATCGTTCGCCTGTCCGACTTCAAGAGCAACGAGTACCGAAAACTCATTGGGGGAAGCCGTTACGAGCCCGAAGAAGAAAACCCGATGCTCGGATTCCGGGGGGCGGCGCGGTATCTCAGCAAGGATTTTGGCGAGGCCTTTGCCATGGAATGCGAGGCCCTCAAACGGGTGCGTGGCGAAATGGGCTTGACCAATGTCCAGATCATGGTGCCCTTTGTGCGTACCCTCGCTCAGGCCGAAAAGGTCACCCAACTGTTGGCCAGCCAAGGCCTGCGCCGAGGCGAGCAGGCGCTCAAACTGATCATGATGTGCGAAGTGCCCAGCAATGCCATTCTGGCCGATCGGTTTCTGGCGTTTTTCGATGGCTTCTCGATCGGCTCGAACGATCTGACCCAGTTGACCTTGGGCCTGGACCGTGATTCCGGCATGGCTTTGCTGGCGGCGGATTTTGACGAGCGTGATCCGGCGGTGATGGCCCTGATTTCTCAAGCCATTCAGGCCTGCTTGTCGCAAGGCAAATACATTGGCATCTGTGGCCAAGGCCCCAGTGACCACCCCGACTTTGCCGATTGGTTGATGGAGCAAGGCATCAGCTCGATCTCCTTGAACCCCGATACCGTTGTCGAAACCTGGACCCATCTGGGCCGTTGACGGCATTTCAGGCCATGCAAACCAACATACCCAAGGACATCGCCATGTCCCCAGCGTACCGGTGGAAGATCCATCGCAATGTCCTGATGTATGTCGTTTTCTTGCTGGGTTTGATCGGTGTTGTGGCATGGGCCGAACGCATGGGCCTGTCACGCAACCTGATTGGTCCGATTTTTCTGTTCAGTACGGTGATGATTTATGCGCTGATTGGCATTGCCGGTCGGACCACCGACGAGGACGAGTATTACGTGGCCGGTCGGCGAATTCCCGCCATGTACAACGGAATGGCCACTGCTGCAGACTGGATGAGTGCAGCCACCTTCATCAGCCTGGCTGGAGCCCTCTACTTGCAAGGATTTTCGGGCAACGGCCAACAGCCTGGAGGACTGGCGTATGTCATCGGGTGGACGGGCGGTTTCTGCCTTGTTGCCTTGTTGATCGCGCCCCGGTTGCGTGCCATGAATCTGTACACCTTGCCGGATTATTTTGACCAACGGTATGGGGGACTGTGGCCACGAGTGATTGCCGCTTTGGCATCGGTTTTGTGTTCCTTCACTTACATCGTGGCGCAAATTTATGGCATTGGACTGATTGCATCCCGCTTGACGGGGGTTCAATTTGAAATCGGCATCTTGCTCGGACTGGGTGGCGTTTTGCTGTGTTCATTTTTGGGCGGCATGCGTGCCATCACATGGACGCAGGTGGCCCAGTACATCATGCTTTTGCTGGCCTTCATGATTCCAGTGTCCTGGCTTGCCTACAAGCAGCTGGGGAACCCGGTGGCACCACTCGTTTATGGTTCTCAACTCTCCGCGATCGCGGACATTGAAAAACGGTTGATGGACGATCCAGCCGAGTTGGAAGTCAGGCGCGAGTACGCACAGCGGGCCAAAGTCTACGCATTGCGACTCCAGAATGTGGAAGCCTCCATGGAGGAACTTCGTCAGGAATTGGAAGGCAAGATCCAGTTGCTCAAATCGCAAGGGGCTGATTTCGCAACGATCGCTCAGGTTCGCCGTGAGCTCTTGGCATTGCCACAAGATCCCGCCGTGGCCCGCGAACAGTGGACGCGCGCAAAGCTGGATAACTTGGAACGCTCACGCCCCTTGAACGGCATGCCCGGCCACACCCAGTCATTCATTGGCGACCCCAACGGAGGCGCTGTCCAGGAGCGGCTTTTCAACGAGTCACGGCTCAATTTCATGGCGCTGGTTTTTTGCTTGATGATCGGCACAGCCAGTCTGCCTCACCTCTTGACACGTTTTTACACATTGCCCACGGTCGCCGAAACGCGCAGTTCCGTGGCCTGGTCCTTGTTTTTCATCGGTTTGATTTACCTCAGTGTGCCTGCCTTGGCTGTGTTGGTGAAATTCGAGGTACTCAACAATTTGGTGGGCAACAGTTTCGACACCCTGCCCAGCTGGATGGCACAGTGGGCCAGGCTTGATTCCGATCTGCTCGCATTTTCGGACGTCAATGGTGACGGCATTTTGCAATTGGGTGAACTCAAGCTGGGTGCCGACATGATCATGTTGGCCACCCCCGAGTTGGGGGGGATGCCATTTGTCGTTTCCGGGCTGGTGGCCGCGGGAGGTTTGGCCGCTGCGCTTTCCACAGCCGATGGCCTGCTATTGACCATCAGCAACGCCCTTGTGCGTGACATGCGTCCTCAGGGCGCCAGCGGTCCCCGCTCTTCGCAGGGGCGTGTCATCTTGTCCAAGTTTGCCTTGTTGGCTGTGGCCATGGTTGCGGCGGTCGTGGCAGCATTCAAGCCCGCAGAAATCCTGGCTTTGGTTTCGGCTTCTTTTTCACTGGCTGCTTCGGCATTTTTTCCAGGTATGGTGCTTGGAATGCTGTGGACGCGGGTGCATCGACCGGCTGCTGTCATGGGCATGTTGTCCGGTTTGGGGGTGACGATCTATTACATGGTGGTCAATTCGCCCAATTTCCGACACTTCTGGCAATTGGACCCTTATGCCGGTTTGTGGTGGGGTATCCAACCTTTGTCGGCCGGTGTTTTTGGCGTGCCTGTAGGTTTTGGGGTCATGATCCTGGCCACCTGCTTGCTGCCTTCGCGCTGGCTCAAGCACGACTCGTCGCAGCCTAACATTCACAAAAACGGATCGGACACCTTATCCGGTATGTGAGATTTGGCCTATAATTCCGAGTTCACCCTTGCTGCACCCCGTCCGACGCTGGGGGCAGCTATCCAACCACAACGGTTAACCTCAAGGAGTCTTGATGCGTCATTACGAAATCATTTTGCTGATCCATCCCGATCAGTCCGAACAAGTGCCCGCCATGCTGGAGCGCTACAAAGGCATGATCACTGCCGGCGGTGGCAGCATCCACCGTGTGGAAGACTGGGGCCGTCGTCAACTGGCTTACCAGATCAACAAATTGGGTAAAGCCCATTACCTGTGTGTCAACATTGAAGCCGACCAGGCTGTCATGGCCGAGTTGGAGCACGCTTTCAAGTTCAACGATGCCGTGTTGCGTCACCTGACTGTGCTCAAGAAAAAAGCCGACACCGCGCCTTCGTCCATGATGAAAACCGTCGAGCGCGAAGAAGCCCGCAAGTCACAGCAAGCTGAGTTCGCTGGCTGATACGACCGCTAGAGGAGTGAACCACACAGTACTGACTGCCAGTATTGCTGAGCAAAACGCTTTGCGATACACCCCCGCCGGCTTGCCCGCTCTGGATTTGATTCTGGAGCATGCCTCTGAAGTACAGCAGGCAGGACAACAACGCAAAGTTCAACTCAAGCTTCGTGCTCTGGCCCTTGGGTCTGTGGCTGAGTCTCTGGTGAAACAAGCGGTCGGCAGCGACTGGACGTTCAAAGGCTTTTTGAGCGCTTCTCGACTTGGCAAAAGTGTTGTGTTTCATATTCAAGAATTTCAGCAAAATTAATTTCAGGAGGCCCCATGGCCACATTTAAAAAATTCAACAAAGACAAGCGCCCCAAGCGCAACACCCAGTCCCTGCTGTTCAAGCGCAAGCGCTTTTGCCGTTTCACGGTGACCGGTGTCGAAGAAATCGACTACAAGGATGTGGACACCCTGCGTGACTTCATCGCCGAAAACGGCAAGATCATCCCTGCGCGTCTGACCGGCACCCGTGCCATCTTCCAGCGCCAGCTCAACACAGCCATCAAGCGCGCCCGCTTCCTGGCCATGTTGCCCTACACCGACCAGCACAAAGTCTAAGGAGCTCAACCATGCAAATCATTCTGCTTGAAAAGGTTGTGAACCTGGGTAATCTGGGTGAGATCGTCAAAGTCAAAGATGGCTATGCACGTAACTTTCTGATTCCTCAAGGCCGCGCCCGTCGTGCGACCGAGGCCAACAAGGCCGAATTTGAGGCTCGCCGCCTTGAACTCGAAAAAGCCGCAGCGGTCAAACTGGCTGATGCTCAGGCTCAAGGCGAGAAGTTGTCGGGTCTGGTGATCAAGTTGTCACAAAAAGCCGGTGTTGACGGTCGTTTGTTTGGCTCTGTCACCAACCACGACATCGCTGAAGAGTTGAACAAGCAAGGCTACAAGCTGGTCAAGTCCCAGATCCGCATGCCTCACGGTCCCATCAAAACTGTGAGCGAATCCAGCGTTTCTGTGGCATTGCACACCGATGTGGTTGTGGATGTCACCGTGACGGTTTACGGCGAAACAGCCTGATCACCGCTGCCTTATGAGAAGCCGCCTGGCGTTGTGCCAGGCGGCTTTTTTGTTGACAGCGCGTTCACTCTGACTTTTCGCTTCTTTTCACCGCTTGCACAGACCTTATCAACAGCTTTATCCAAGGCCGTTCGTGATTTTCCGATTACCATGGGCTTTTGGGCCAACACCACATGTCTGCCGTCTTTGTTCCCTCGTTGGGCTTGTTCCCCACAGACCTTTCAACCGATAGCCAGGTCGCCAAACTTCGCGTGCCACCGCATTCGATCGAAGCAGAGTCGAGTGTGCTTGGGGGCTTGCTGCTGGACAACAGTGCTTGGGATCGGGTGGGCGATTTGTTGGTGGATACTGATTTTTATCGCCATGAACACCAGTTGATCTATGCCGCGATTGGCGCCTTGATCAATGCTTCAAAGCCTGCGGACGTGATCACTGTCAGTGAGCAACTGCAAAACCAGGGCAAAACCGCTGAAATGGGTGGTTTGACGTACCTCAATTCCTTGGCCCAGTATGTGCCAAGCGCTAGCAATATTCGCCGCTACGCGGAGATCGTTCGTGAACGTGCGATTTTGCGCAAGTTGGTATCCGCCAGCGACGAAATTGCCACCAATGCCTTCAACCCGCAAGGCAAGGCGATCGACCGTATCCTGGACGAAGCCGAACAAAAAATATTCAACATCGGAGAAGAAGGCTCACGCATGAAGCAGGGCTTTCAGTCAATGGACACCTTGGTGGTGCAGTTGCTCGATCGTGTTCAGGAGATGGCTGACAACCCCAATGACATCACGGGCGTTCCCACCGGTTTTTACGATTTGGACCGCATGACATCGGGGCTGCAACCGGGTGACATGGTGGTGCTGGCAGCGCGACCGTCGATGGGTAAAACCGCTTTGGCCATCAACATCGCTGAACATGTGGCCCTGAATGAAGGATTGCCAGTCGCTGTGTTCTCCATGGAAATGGGGGCGTCCCAGCTGGCAGTGCGTGTGGTGGGATCGATCGGTCGCATCGATCAGGGGCATTTGCGTACGGGCAAGCTCAGTGATGGCGAGTGGCCTCGTCTGACGGAAGCCATTGAAAAGCTTCGCACGGTGTCCTTGCACATCGACGAAACACCTGGTTTGACCCCTTCAGAGCTGCGCGCTAATGCGCGACGTCTGGCTCGGCAGTGTGGCAAGCTGGGTCTGATTGTGGTGGATTACTTGCAGCTCATGAGTGGCTCTGGTGGCTCGGGAAGCGATAACCGTGCGACCGAATTGGGCGAAATTTCGAGAGGCCTGAAGATGCTGGCCAAAGAACTGCAGTGTCCGGTCATTGCGCTTTCTCAGCTCAACCGAAGTGTTGAACAGCGCACCGACAAGCGGCCCATGATGAGCGATTTGCGGGAGTCTGGCGCCATTGAGCAGGATGCCGACATCATCATGTTCATTTACCGCGACGATTACTACAACAAGGACTCCAAGGATCCTGGCGTGGCAGAAATCATCATCGGCAAACAGCGCAATGGACCCACCGGGACCGTCCGCCTGACCTTCCTGAAGAACCTGACACGTTTTGAAAGCCTGGCGTCGGGTCTGAGCGATGACTACTGAGACCCGACTGAACAGGCGGGTGGGTCCTTAGAGGGCTTCGCTGGCAAAGTCGGCCAGACGCGAACGCTCACCCCGTGCCAAGGTGATGTGTCCGCCGTGCGCCCAGCCCTTGAATCGGTCAACCGCATAGGTCAGTCCCGACGAGCCTTCCGTCAGGTAGGGTGTATCGATCTGGGCCAAATTGCCCATGCAGATGATCTTGGTGCCTGGACCCGCACGGGTAATGAGGGTTTTCATCTGCTTGGGCGTCAGATTTTGGGCCTCGTCGATGATCACGTATTTGTTCATGAACGTGCGACCCCGCATGAAGTTCATGCTCTTGATCTTGATGCGGCTCTTGATCAGTTCATTGGTCGCGGCACGGCCCCATTCACCCGCATTGCCGCCATCGCCTTTGGCCAGAAACTCAAGGTTGTCGTCCAGAGCGCCCATCCAGGGACCCATTTTTTCTTCTTCGGTCCCTGGCAAAAAGCCGATGTCTTCACCAACGCTCACCGTGGCGCGCGTCATGATGATTTCAGTGTAACGACGGTCATCCAGCACTTGTGTCAAGCCAGCAGCCAGCGCCATGAGCGTCTTACCTGTGCCTGCTGTTCCCGCCAGGGTGACAAAGTCAACGTCCTGATCGGTCAGTAAATTCATGGCGAAATTCTGCTCGCGGTTGCGTGTGGTGACTCCCCAAACCGCATTTTTCTGATGGTTGAAGTCTTTCAAGGTTCGCAGCACAGCTGTTTTGCCTCGAATTTCGGTGACACGGGCGTACAGACTGGGCTCGCCGGGTGCCTCGAAATACACAAACTGGTTCATGAAAAGGCTGGGTACGATCGGCCCTGAAATCCGATAAAAGGTGTGTGTGCCTTGTTGCCAGCTTTCCACGGATTTACCGTTTTTGGTCCAGAAGTCCGGCGGCAAGGCCATGGAGCCAGGGTACAGCAGATCGCCATCTTCCAAAGTCTTGTCGTTCTGGTAATCCTCTGCCTGCAGTCCCATGGCTCGGGCTTTGACCCGCATGTTGATGTCCTTGGAAACCAGCACCACCTCCCGTGGTGCATGCAGCTGGCCCAGCGCCTTGACGACTCCCAGAATCTGGTTGTCTGCCTTGCCCTGAGGCAGCGCAAGGGGCAAGCTCAGGTCGAGGACCTGGGTCTGGAAAAACAACTGACCCAAAGCGTCCATATAGCCGGTGGCATTCAATGGGGAGCCCTGACTCAGGTCAGCCCCTTGGGCCGAGGCCAAGGCATCCAGGGAACGACTGGCCTGGCGTGCGTTGCGTGCGACTTCGGTCATGCCTTTTTTGTGACCGTCGAGTTCTTCCAGAACGATCATGGGCAAGAACACATCATGTTCCTCAAAGCGGAACAGGCTCATGGGGTCGTGCATCAAGACATTGGTGTCCAGCACAAAGAGTTTTCTCGGCCCGACGCGCTTCTTGGGACGGGCCACCGCAGCTTTGTTCATTGGTGGGGTGTGCGGGGTGACCGTGGGGGCGGCCTCGAACTGCTGTTGGGCAGTCACTTGAAGGTTTTCTCTCTTTTTGGGCCTGGCTGGACGCTTGTTCGGTCCGGCATCGGGCCTCACTTTATCCTTGGAGGCCATCGGCTCGCTGTCCATCTGCTCGTTGGAAGATTCGGATGCATGACCACTGGATTCAAAGGCTTTGTGTGTGAGGCGGCTGGCGCGTTGGGATGGAGCGGGGGGCAATGGCATGTGCGAGGGCCTATGGAGAAGTGGAAAAGACCGATGTCGAGAAATAAAAAGCCGCCAGGTCACCCGGGCGGCTTTGGGACAGAGGCGATAGAGAGCTGAGTTTCAGCGGCATGAAATCATTATGCACGAGCCAAAAGTCAGGGTTTGACCAGGCATTCAGGCCACTGCGGCAGCTTTTTTCAGGTCCTTGACGGCTTGCAGCACCTCTTCGACATGTCCAGGAACTTTCAGACCGCGCCACTCCTTCTTGAGCGTGCCGTCGGGCCCGATCAGAAAAGTGCTGCGCTCAATGCCTTTGACTTTTTTGCCATACATGATTTTGTTTTTGACCACACCGAACATGTGGCACATTTTTTCTTCGGTGTCGGCAATGAGTTCAAAGGGCAACTCCAGTTTGGCCTTGAAATCATCGTGTGATTTCATGTTGTCACGGGATACACCGAGCACCAGGGCACCTGCCTTGACAAAATCCTTGTATTTGTCGCGAAACTGCATGGCTTCTGTCGTGCACCCGGGCGTATTGTCTTTGGGGTAAAAAAACAAAACAACGGTTTGACCGACATGGGAGACATTGGAAACTTTCAGACCGCTGGTGGCGTTGGCCTCAAATTCGGGGAGGGGTTTGTTCAGAACGATCGCCATGGAACTTTATCTCGCTTGACTGGTTGAGCGGGTGCCACCAACGAGTGGTGTCAGTTTCGCAAAAGGCTGTGAGCCTTGACAGCCCTGTATTTTACTCTGAAGAGACACCGACTTTTCATTCGGCATCAGGACTTGGAGAACCTGATAAGAAAATCAATGAATTAGGGCTCGATCAACAACAACGCGACGACCTTGCGCCCTTCACTGGCCAGAATGTTGTAAGTGCGGCATGCCGCAGGGGTGTCCATGGTTTCCACCCCGATGCCCTGGCTGACCAGGTTTTGCAGCCATTGCGATTTGGGAAAACGCAGTTTTTGTCCACTGCCGAACACGATGAGCTCGGTACCGCTGTCAGCCCATGGGCTGAAATCGCTCGCAGAAAGCCCATCAAAATGGTTTGTGCCCCACAACGCAGGCGGTAGATCTGACAAACTGGTCACCGACAACGATTGTGAGTACCTCAAGCCATTGACCTCGATCCATGACCGCTCGTAAGCGTTGATGGTCGGTGCATTGGATTTGTCGGGCTGAAGTTTCATAGGGTGAAAAAATAGAAGGACAGCGAGATCAGAGGGGCGGGGGATGCCAAGACCGTTGGCATGGCATGAAAATGTGGTCAAATTATAGGTTTTCCCTCACCCACATTGCCTTTGGAGGCCCTTTGAAGACCATCCAGAAATCTGCCAAGCTTGCCAACGTTTGCTACGACATCCGGGGGCCCATCATGGACCGAGCTCGTCAGATGGAAGAGGACGGTCACAAAATCATCAAACTGAACATCGGCAACTTGGCCGTTTTTGGTTTTGATGCGCCCGAAGAGATTCAGCAGGACATGATCCGAAACCTGCCCAATTCGGCCGGCTACTCTGACAGCAAAGGCATTTTTGCGGCACGAAAAGCTGTGATGCACGAAACCCAAAAACAAGGGATTCTTGGCGTTACGCTGGATGACATTTACCTTGGAAACGGGGCCAGCGAACTGATTGTGATGGCCACCAATGGCTTGCTGGATGATGGGGACGAGTTGCTGCTGCCTTCGCCCGACTACCCTTTGTGGACGGCCGCCGCCAGTTTGTCCGGTGGCTCGCCGGTTCATTACCGCTGTGAAGAGGCCAATGGCTGGATGCCCGACCTGGCCGATATCCGCGCCAAGGTGACCTCTCGCACCAAAGGGATTGTGGTCATCAACCCGAACAACCCGACTGGGGCCTTGTACAGCGATGACTTGCTCAAAGGTATTGTGGATATTGCCCGTGAGCACGGCTTGGTGATTTTTGCCGATGAAGTCTATGACAAGGTACTCTACGATGGGGTGAAACACACGCCCTTGGCCAGCTTGTCGCAGGATGTGCTGACCCTGACTTTCAACTCATTGTCCAAGAGCTACCGTTCCTGCGGTTACCGGGCGGGTTGGATGGTGATCTCCGGCGATAAAAAAAATGCCCGGGATTACATCGAGGGATTGAACATGTTGTCCAACATGCGTCTGTGTGCCAACGTGCCTGGCCAATGGGCGATCCAGACGGCATTGGGGGGGCATCAGAGCATCAATGAGTTGGTGGGCGAGGGGGGCCGTTTGCGCAAGCAGCGGGATCTGGCGCATGCACTGATCACGGCCATACCGGGTGTGAGTTGTGTCAAGCCGCAGGCGGCGTTGTACATGTTTCCAAAGCTGGACAAGCGAATTTATCCCGTGAAGGATGACCAAGACTTTTTCCTTCAATTGCTGGAAGAAACCAAGGTCATGCTGGTCCAGGGGACAGGTTTCAATTGGCCCGATACGGACCATTTCCGCATCGTTTTCCTGCCGCATGAAGACGATTTGCGAGAGGCCATCGGGCGTGTAGCCCGCTTTTTGCAGGGTGCACGCAAACGTTTTGGAACCGAGGCCTTGGTCGCCTAAAACCGACAACAAACCCCCAGGTCATGGGGTGATCTGAATCAAAGAAGATAAAAAATGAAACCAATCAAAGTGGGCCTGCTGGGCATTGGAACTGTGGGCAGTGGCACTTTCAATGTGCTCCAACGCAATCAGGGTGAAATCCAACGACGTGCTGGCCGAGGCATTGAAATTGCCATGGTGGCCGATCTCAATGTCACGCGTGCCAAAGAGTTGGTGGGCGATGGCATCCAGGTGGTTGCAGATGCCCGAGAGGTGATAGCCAACCCCGAAATCGACATCGTGATCGAACTCATTGGTGGCTATGGCATCGCCAAAGCGCTGGTTTTGGAGGCCATCGCTGCCGGCAAGCATGTCGTCACAGCCAACAAGGCATTGCTGGCTGTGCACGGGACCGAGATTTTTGCCGCGGCTCAGGCCCAGGGTGTGATGGTGGCTTTTGAAGCCGCCGTGGCCGGTGGAATCCCGATCATCAAGGCCCTGCGTGAGGGTTTGACCGCCAACAGCATCCAATGGGTGGCGGGCATCATCAACGGCACGACCAACTTCATTTTGTCCGAGATGCGCGACAAGGGTCTGGACTTTGATGTGGTGCTCAAGGAGGCTCAACGCCTGGGTTATGCCGAGGCCGATCCAACCTTTGACATTGAAGGTGTAGATGCTGCGCACAAAGTGACTTTGATGAGCGCCATTGCCTTCGGCATACCGGTGCAGTTTGACAAAGCCCATGTCGAGGGCATCACGAAGCTCGGCGCCGCCGACATCAAGTATGCGGAACAGTTGGGTTACCGCATCAAGCTGCTTGGCATCACCAAGCGCACCCCTGATGGCATCGAGTTGCGCGTGCACCCCAGCCTGGTGCCTGCCGAGCGTCTGATTGCCAACGTCGAAGGGGCCATGAACGCCGTGATGGTGCAAGGTGATGCCGTGGGCACGACCCTCTACTATGGCAAAGGCGCAGGTTCCGAACCCACGGCCAGTGCCGTGATCGCCGATCTGGTCGACATCACCCGTTTGCACACCGCCGATCCACTCAACCGAGTGCCGCATCTGGCTTTCCAGCCCGGTGCCATGAGCAATCTGTCGGTGCTGCCCATGTCTGAAGTGGTCACCAGTTATTACCTGCGTTTAAGGGTGGCTGACCAAGCAGGTGTCTTGGCCCAACTCACGGCCTTGCTGGCTCATGCCGATATCAGCATCGATGCGGTCCTGCAGCGCGAGGCCGATCAGGTCAGCCATGCTGGCGAAAACCAGACCGATGTGATCATTCTGACCCACGACACCCGTGAGGGGACCTTGAACGATGTGCTGGCCCAGATGCAAGCCTTGCCAACCGTGATGGCGCCCATCGTGCGCATTCGCAAGGAAGAGTTGAACTGATGCGTTACCTGTCGACCCGCGGTCATCTCGACCGCAAGCAATTTTGTGAAATCCTGCTCGAAGGTTTGGCACCGGATGGTGGCTTGTATCTGCCTGAGTGCTACCCCCAACTCGATGGTGCCGCGCTGACACGATTGCGCGATGTCTGGCAAAGCGAGGGCTATGCGGCCCTGGCTTTTGAGATTTTGTCGCTCTACATCGACGATATTCCGCGCGATGATTTGCAGGCCTTGTGCCGAAAAACCTACACGCAAGAGGTGTTCGGCACGGCACTCATCGTTCCGCTTAAACCTTTGCAGGCTGCAGGCCAAGCGCGTCCTGAACTTTACCTAGAAGCCCTGTCGAATGGGCCGACCCTGGCCTTCAAAGACATGGCGATGCAGTTGCTGGGCAACTTGTTTGAATACGAACTGGCACGGCGCGGAGAAGAACTCAACATCCTGGGCGCCACTTCAGGCGATACCGGCAGCGCAGCCGAGTACGCCATGCGCGGCAAAAAGGGCGTGCGCGTTTTCATGACAAGTCCGAATGGCCGCATGAGCCCTTTCCAGCAAGCACAGATGTTCAGCTTGCTTGATGAGAACATCCACAACATTGCCATCGAAGGCGTGTTCGACGATTGCCAGGACATTGTCAAGGCGGTGTCCAACGATCTGGTGTTCAAACGCCGCTACAAGATCGGCACCGTCAATTCGATCAACTGGGCACGTTTGTTGGCCCAGGTGGTTTACTACTTTGCAGGGTATTTCCAGGCCACCCAAAGCAATGAGCAGAAGGTGAGTTTCACGGTGCCAAGCGGCAATTTTGGCAATGTTTGTGCAGGACACGTGGCCCGCATGATGGGTTTGCCGATTGACCGACTGGTGGTGGCCACCAATGAAAACGACGTACTCGACGAGTTTTTCCGTACTGGCATCTACCGGGTGCGCGGAACGGCCGATACACATGAGACCTCCAGTCCGTCGATGGACATCTCCAAGGCCAGCAATTTTGAGCGCTTTGTTTTTGATTTGCTGGGCCGCGACAGCATTCAGACCCAAGCCATTTTTGGAGAGGGTCTCAGCCGCCAGGGCTTCTTTGATTTGTCGAGTGACGTCTGCTTTGACAAGGCCGCCACCGTTTACGGCTTCGACAGTGGGCGCAGTACCCATGCCGATCGCTTGAAAACCATTCAGCAGGTATTTGCCAATTATGGCGTGATGATCGACACCCACACCGCCGACGGTGTGAAGGTGGCCAAAGAGCACCTGGACCCCCAAGTGCCCATGATCGTTTTGGAAACAGCCTTGCCCATCAAATTTGCGTCGACGATTGTCGAGGCTTTGGGTCGCCAGCCCGAGCGTCCAGCGCAGTTTGAGGGCATCGAAGCCTTGCCCAAGCGTGTAAAGGTCATGAAAGCCGATGTGGCGCTCATCAAGGCCTACATCTCCCAGCACTGCGATTCATGACGATGAGCTCGTCGCCCCGTTCTCCCTTGATGTCACTGGACGACGCGCTGGCCTCGCTGCTGGCACAAATCGGTCCTTTGGCAGGCACGGAGTCTGTGCCCACCCTGGATGCCGATGGCCGTATCTTGGCAGAAGATGTGGTGTCCGCTTTGCAGGTGCCCGCTTTTGACAATTCCTCCATGGATGGCTATGCCGTGCGCAGCGCCGATGTCCAGCAAGCGGGTGCAGTGTTGACGGTCACGCAAAGAATCCCTGCTGGCCACTTTGGACAGCCCCTGCAGGCGGGTCAAGCCGCCCGCATTTTCACAGGGGCGCCGGTGCCCGTGGGTTCGGATGCCATCGTGATGCAGGAGCAAACCGAGCCGACGGACCAGGTGGATCAGGTCCGTTTCCTGACCCCCGCCCAGCCTGGCCAATGGATTCGCTGCAGCGGTGAGGATGTGCGTCAAGGCGATGCCGTGTTGAGACGGGGGCAAAAATTGGGCCCAGCGGAACTGGGTCTGGCTGCCAGCCTGGGCCTGTCCCATCTGTTGGTCACGATCAGGCCCAAAGTGGCCTTGTTTTCAACGGGTGATGAATTGGTCATGCCAGGGGATGTAGCACCTGCAGACATGCCCCCTGGTGCCATTTACAACTCCAACCGTTTTTTTCTGCGCGCTTTGTTGCACAGGTTGGGTTGCGAGGTCAGCGATCTGGGCATCGTCCCTGATCGTCGGGAAGCCACCGTGGCCGCATTGAAGACGGCGGCCGACCACCATGACCTGATTGTGTCCAGTGGTGGCGTGTCGGTCGGTGAGGAAGACCATGTCAAACCGGCCGTCCAATCCTTGGGGTCATTGAACCTTTGGCAAATTGCCATGAAACCTGGCAAACCTTTTGCCTACGGCCATGTGCGTCGCGCCAGCGCACCAGGCCATGCGCATTTTGTGGGGCTGCCCGGTAATCCTGTGTCGAGTTTCATGACGTTCGTGCTTCTGGTCAGGCCTCTGATTCTTGCGCTGCAGGGTGCAGAACCTCGCCCGACTGTGAGCATGCTTTTGCCGGCACATTTTGATTGGCCTAAAGCCGACAAGCGGCGTGAGTTTTTGCGCGTCCGGCGTAATGCCCAGGGTGGCCTGGATCTTTTTCCCAATCAAAGCTCCGGCGTTCTGACCTCCATGGTTTGGGGCGATGGTGTGGTGGACAATCCCGCCGGTCAGACCATTGCCCAGGGTGACAGTGTGTGCTTCTGGCCGTTTTCGGAGTGCTTGTCATGAAGGTTCAGGTGAGGTACTTTGCGTCATTGCGCGAAACCATTGGTCAAGGCAGCGAGATGGTGGACACCGATAGTCGGGATGTGGCCAGTCTCAGGGCCCAATTGATGGCGCGAGGGGGCGTTCATGCCGAATGCCTGGGCACCCACCGCCCTGTGCGTGTGGCCGTCAATCAGGTCATGGCCACGGAAGCCACACCGCTCTCGGACGATTGCGAAGTGGCCTTTTTTCCCCCTGTGACTGGAGGCTGAACCCATGGCCGACCGCGTCACCATCCAGACCGAAGACTTCGATGTTTCGCAGGAATTGAGTGCCCTGAGGGCGCAGGATGTGCGCGTGGGCGCTGTGTGTACCTTTGTAGGTACTGTGCGTGATACCCAGGCCTTGACGGGCAAGGCACATGACCAGGTGCAAGCGATGGAGTTGGAGCACTATCCCGGGATGACCGAAAAATCGATTCAAGCCATGGTGGACGAGGCCCACCGGCGGTTTGATTTTTTCGCGGCCCGGGTGGTGCACCGCGTCGGCCGTTTGTTGCCCTCGGACCAGATAGTCATGGTCGCGGTGACTTCGGCGCATCGGGGCGAGAGCTTCAAGGCCTGCGAATTTCTGATGGATTATCTGAAGACGCAGGCGCCGTTCTGGAAAAAAGAGCAAACACCTCAAGGGGCGCAATGGGTCGATGCTCGGGTATCGGACGATGCCGCTTTGGCCCGTTGGGGCATTCAGGCCCAAAACGCCTGAATCCAGACAATGACCGCAGCATCCATTTTCAGTGCGTGAAGCGGGGTGGTTCCTGTCTGGTCACTGCGCCCTGCTCAATGGGGCTCTGGAGGTCAGACCCTGAGCCCCATTGGGCTTTCTCGAAGGCTTGCTCAATCAGGTGAACCATGCCGTGCACCAGGTCCATCTGCAGTCTCAGCTGACAGGACCGGACCTGGGAAGCATCGGATTTGTCTTCAAAGCAAATCTCCAGGCTGCCGCCTGGCTTGATGCTCAAATGGGCTTCGGTGATCAGCATCGGCGCTGGCCCCAAAGGCCATTGGCAGGCCTGATTTTCATAGGGTGTGTTGAAGTCGGCCTTTTCGAGGAAGGCCTCCCGCTTGAATTCGCTCAGCAGGGTCTGGGATCGCGCGTCCGTGGCCGCTACGCCAGGTTGTGCCGCTTCCAGGCGCGTTGCAGTTTGATGAACAAAGGGCATCAGGCGCATCGTCATGCGACGCGTCAACCAGAAACGGAACTCCGTTTGATCCTGCGTGTTGAGTCGCAACATCAAACGGTCGTGCTGTTCGTCATGATGCACAGACAATTGGTAGATGTTCATCGTTTGATTTTAGGCAATTGCTCTGCACAGGTGCACACTTGAAAATAAGGGATTCATCACAAATTGATCAGCATTGGAGATATACCCATGCGAATTGACAAACTCACCACCAAATTCCAGGAAGCCTTGTCCGACGCCCAGTCGCAAGCTCTGGCGAAAGACCATGCCTACATCGAGCCTTTGCATGTGATGGTCGCCATGCTCAAACAGGACGATGGTCCCAAAGCCATCTTGTTGCGTGCCGGTGTGCAAGTCCCGGCCTTGCTCCAATCTGCCGAAGCAGCCCTCTCTCGCTTGCCTCAGGTCACCGGGCAAGACCAAGTGACGGTTGGACCTGAACTGGTGAAGCTGTTGCAGGCATCGGAAAAGGAGGCCATCAAGCGTGGCGACGCCTTCATTGCGGGTGAGTTGTTGTTGCTGGCCTTGACGGAAAGCAAGACCGAATGCGGTCGCATTGCCAAACAGCACGGCTTGAATCGCAAGAGCCTCGAAACCGCCATCGATGCGGTTCGGGGGGGCAAAAGCGTCGACAACGCCGATGCCGAAGGCCAGCGTGAAGCCTTGAAAAAATATTGCATCGACCTGACCGAGCGTGCCCGCATCGGCAAGCTCGACCCGGTGATTGGCCGCGACGATGAGATCCGCCGTGCCATTCAGGTCTTGCAGCGGCGCACCAAGAACAACCCGGTCTTGATCGGAGAGCCAGGTGTGGGAAAAACCGCGATTGTCGAGGGTCTGGCCCAACGCATCGTGGCGGGAGAAGTGCCCGATTCGCTCCAAGGCAAGCGTGTGCTGTCGCTGGACATGGCCGCCTTGCTGGCGGGGGCCAAATTCCGGGGCGAGTTTGAGGAGCGTCTGAAAACCGTGTTGAGCGAGTTGGCCCAAGACGAAGGTCAGACCATCGTGTTCATCGACGAGTTGCACACCATGGTTGGGGCTGGCAAAGCCGAAGGCGCGATGGATGCGGGCAATATGCTCAAGCCCGCGCTGGCGCGTGGCGAGTTGCACTGTGTGGGCGCGACCACCTTGGATGAATACCGCAAATACATTGAGAAAGACGCCGCATTGGAGCGTCGCTTTCAGAAAATTCTGGTCAATGAACCCACGGTGGAGGCCACCATTGCGATCTTGCGTGGCTTGCAGGAGAAATACGAAGTCCATCACGGCGTGGACATCACCGATCCAGCCATTGTGGCAGCGGCCGAATTGAGCCATCGCTACATCACCGACCGTTTCCTGCCCGATAAGGCGATTGACCTGATCGACGAGGCGGCGGCCAAAATCAAGATTGAAATTGACTCCAAACCCGAGATCATTGACAAACTGGATCGCCGCTTGATTCAACTGCAGATCGAGCGCGAAGCGGTCCGCAAAGAGCATGATGAAGCTTCGCAAAAGCGGTTTGCACTGATCGAGGAAGAGATCGTCAAGCTGAAAAAAGAGGCCGCCGATTTGGAGGAGATTTGGCGCGCCGAAAAGTCGCTGGCTCAGGGCGGCCAGCAGGTGCGCGAGCAAATCGATCAGCTCAAGCAGCAGATTGAGGAATTGACGCGCAAGGGCGATTTCAACAAGGTGGCTGAATTGCAGTACGGCAAACTGCCCGCGCTTGAAAAAACCCTCAAAGAAGTTCAGGCCAAAGAATCTGCACCGGGGGCCAAGCCGGTCCACCGCTTGCTGCGCACCCAGGTGGGGGCCGAAGAGATTGCGGAGGTTGTTTCCCGAGCCACGGGCATCCCGGTGTCCAAAATGATGCAAGGCGAGCGGGAAAAGCTGCTGCAGATGGAGGACAAACTGCACCAGCGTGTGGTGGGTCAGGACGAGGCCATTTCGGCGGTGGCCAATGCCATTCGCCGTTCCCGTTCGGGCCTGTCCGACCCGAATCGGCCGACCGGTTCATTCCTTTTTCTGGGTCCCACAGGCGTTGGCAAAACGGAGTTGTGCAAAGCGTTGGCCGGGTTCTTGTTTGACAGCGAGGACCACCTGATCCGTGTCGACATGAGCGAGTTCATGGAAAAACACTCGGTGGCCCGGTTGATTGGAGCGCCTCCTGGTTATGTGGGTTACGAGGAGGGCGGCTACCTGACCGAAGCCGTGCGACGCAAACCATACAGCGTGCTGCTGCTCGATGAGGTTGAAAAAGCCCACCCTGATGTGTTCAATGTCCTTCTTCAGGTTCTGGATGATGGGCGTCTGACCGATGGACAGGGCCGAACAGTGGACTTCAAGAACACGGTGATCGTGATGACCTCCAATTTGGGCTCGCATTTGATCCAGTCCATGGTGGGTCAGCCTGCCGAAGACATCAAGGACGCAGTCTGGGACGAACTCAAGACCAGTTTCCGGCCCGAGTTTTTAAACCGCATTGATGAAACGGTGGTTTTTCATGGTCTGGATGCCCAACACATCGCAGCGATTGCCGAAATCCAGTTGCAGGTCCTGCAAACGCGTCTGGCCCGCATGGACCTCCATTTGACGGTCAGTGCCCCAGCTTTGTCCGAGCTGGCCAAAGTGGGATTTGACCCGGTATTTGGTGCAAGGCCTTTGAAGAGGGCGATTCAGCAGCGGCTGGAAAATCCCTTGTCCAAACTGATGCTCGAAGGGCGTTTTCCACCCAAGAGCTGTATCGAAGTCCTGGTCGACCCGGTCCGGCACCCGGGGCAATTCGACTTCAAGCGGGTCGAGCAAGCGGTCTGAGTGGCTGAGCGGCGCTGGGCTGCGATTGCACCGCCGTGACAGCGGGGCAATGGGCTCTTGTGCACAATGCAGCATGATTTCCAAAATTGCTGGCCACTTGCTTGTTGAATGCCTTCTGGCCCAGGGCGTTACCCATGCTTTCGGAGTGCCAGGCGAGAGTTACCTGGCCGTGCTGGACGGTTTTCATCAGTACAGGGATCAAATCGCTTTTGTGACCTGTCGACAGGAGGGCGGTGCGGCCTTCATGGCCGAAGCTCAGGGCAAGCTGACCGGCCGGCCGGGCATCTGTTTTGTCACCCGCGGCCCAGGTGCCACCAACGCCTCGATCGGTGTGCACACCGCATTCCAGGACTCCACGCCCATGGTGCTTTTTGTGGGGGACGTGGCCAGCGATACGCGCGACCGAGAGGCTTTTCAGGAGATGGACTACACCCATTTCTTTGGACCGTCCACCAAAGGCATGGCCAAGCGGGTTGAGCGGGTGGATGACCCGGACCGGCTGCCTGAATATGTGGCCCGTGCCTTTGCGACCGCCATGAACGGCCGCCCAGGTCCGGTCGTGCTGGTCTTGCCCGAGGACATGTTGACCCGGCCCGTCCAGACACAGGCGCTGGGCCGCGTGGAGCCGGTGCAGGCCTGGAGCGATCCGGGCGCCTTGCGCACCTTGCGTGACATGCTGCTGGCGGCGCGCAAGCCCCTGGTGATAGCAGGCGGTGGTGGCTGGACGCCGCAATCCGCCCAAGCCTTGCAACGCTTTGCCGAAAACTGGCAATTGCCTGTGACCAATGCCTTCCGTTTTCAGGACACTTTCGACAACCACCATCCGCTGTACGCAGGGGACGTGGGCATTGGCATCGGGCCTGCTCTTGCTCAACGCGTGCGAGATGCCGACCTCATTTTGGCCATCGGTCCTCGCTTGGGTGAAATGACCACAGGCGGATATACCCTGCTGCAAGCGCCCAAAACACGCCAAAAACTGGTGCATATCCATGCCAGTGCAGAAGAGCTCAACCGTGTCTACCAAGCCGACCTGGCCATCCACGCCACCATGAATGCGGCGGCCCGCAGCCTGGAGGTCCTGGCTGCCCCGAACGATTTGCCATGGCTCGACTGGTCCAAGTCTTCGCATGCGGATTATCTGAACAACCTCAAGCCGCAGAGTTTGCCCGGCGCGATCGACATGCCTGCCATCGTATCGGTGCTGCAAAAGCATCTGCCAGCCGATGCCGTCTTGACCAATGGTGCGGGTAATTTTGCAAGCTGGATGCACCGTTTTTTCAAACACCACGGCCTGGTCAAAGGATTCAAGACCCAACTGGCCCCCACGGTGGGAGCCATGGGCTATGGCGTGCCCGCAGGGATCGCGGCCAGTTTACTGACCTCTCGGGTGGTGTTCACCATTGCCGGCGATGGGGATTTCCTGATGAACGGGCAGGAATTGGCCACGGCTGTGCAGCATGGCGGCAAGAGCATCATCTTGGTGCTCAACAACGGCATGTACGGCACGATCCGCATGCATCAGGAGCGTGAATTTCCGGATCATGTGGCGGGCTCCAAACTGCAAAATCCCGATTTTGTGGCTTTGGCTCAAGCCTATGGGTATGCCGGGGTGCGCATTGACCACACCGAATCTTTTGAGCAGGCGCTTTTGGAGGCCTTGGGACGAACGCAGGGCACGCTGATCGAGGTCTTGCTCGATCCCGAGGTCATCTCGACACGAGGCACGTTGAGTGCGATCACGCAGGCGGCCTTGGCGCGCCAGAACCCACAGGTGTGAATGGATCGATGTATCCTGCGCGCCGGCAGGTTCAGCCTGCGGCTTGAGACCATGAAAAAACCCGCCTTGGCGGGTTTTTTGTTGGTGCAAGAATCCGAATTATTTCAGGTGCTTGCCGATCAAACCAGCCATCTCAAACATGGTGACTTGAGCTTTGCCAAAGACGGCCTTGAGTTTGTCGTCAGCGTTGATGGCGCGACGGTTCACGCTGTCCTGCAATTTGTGCTTCTTGATGTAGACCCACATCTTGCTGACCACTTCTGTGCGTGGCAGAGGTGTCGCGCCGACCACAGCTGCCAGTGCCGGGCTGGGGGTCAAAGCCTTCATGAAGGCTGGGTTGGGAGTGCGCTTAGCGGGGGCTGCTTTTTTGGCTGGAGCCTTGGCGGCCGCTTTTTTGGCAGGAGCCGCTGCTTTTTTGGCAGGAGCTGCCGCTTTTTTGGCTGGAGCAGCCTTGGTTGCCGGTGCTGCTTTTTTAGCGGGTGCTACAGCTTTTTTTGCCGGGGTTTTTTTTGCAGTTGCCATGATGAATTTCCTTTGGTCGGAAGTGGGTTCGTCGCTGAGAAACGATGTGCTTTCAGCTAGTGCGATGCTAATGGAGAAAGAGGCAGTTTCCAAGCAGAAAAATTCATTTTTATCTAGGTGTTGTTCCTGATACACCTTCATGAAGGGTGTTTTATTTGCATGGACCCAACCCGTTTCTTGGCACTTGGTTTCATCGTTTTTTTGTTTGCAGTGATCGTCACGCGCGCCCGTGCATTTCATGGTCAGACTTTTTGTTTTGTATTGTGAAAATTATCGGCATCTATCCGTCATCTCGCCTTCCAAATAATGATCAATTATTTCGCATTGAAAAATTATAGATGCAAGCCATTGATATAAAACGAAAAAATAAAAGTCTTGTATAAGACATAAGATCAATTCATGGTCTTCTATAAGAGTTACGATGGTGCCAACGACAAGGGACAAACAGTTGCCTTGTCGCCCGATTTATCCACATCAACATAGGAGTATTCACATGCCAGCCGACATCACCCAACAACTTAGCCGTGAACAGCAAATCGCCGCACTCGAAAAAGACTGGGCAAACAACCCTCGCTGGAAAGGCGTCAAGCGAGGCTATTCCGCTGCTGATGTCGTTCGACTGCGCGGCAGCATGCCGATCGAACACACATTGGCCAAACGCGGCGCCGAAAAGCTTTGGGACAAAGTCAACGGCGGTGCCAAAAAAGGCTATGTCAATTCCTTTGGCGCCATCAGTGCCGGCCAGGCCATGCAGCAAGCCAAAGCAGGTTTGGAGGCTGTCTACCTGTCTGGCTGGCAAGTTGCCGCCGATGGCAACACATCCGAAACCATGTACCCCGACCAATCGCTGTATGCCTACGACTCGGTGCCCGCCATGGTTCGCCGTATCAACAACACTTTCAAGCGTGCTGATGAAATCCAGTGGGGCCGCGGCATCAATCCCGGTGACAAGGAATTCATCGACTACTTCCTGCCCATCGTGGCCGATGCCGAGGCAGGCTTTGGTGGCGTGCTCAACGCTTTCGAATTGATGAAAAACATGATCGCAGCCGGTGCTGCCGGTGTTCACTTCGAAGACCAATTGGCGGCTGTCAAAAAATGCGGTCACATGGGTGGCAAGGTGCTGGTGCCGACACAGGAAGCGTGCGAGAAATTGATCTCTGCCCGTTTCGCTGCCGATGTCATGGGCGTCTCGACCATTGTGCTGGCCCGCACGGACGCAGAAGCAGCTAACCTGATCACGTCTGATCACGATGCCAACGACAAGCCCTTCCTGACTGGCGAGCGCACACAAGAAGGCTTTTACCGTGTCAAGAACGGTCTGGAGCAAGCCATCAGCCGTGGCGTTGCATATGCCCCCTATGCCGATCTGGTCTGGTGCGAAACCGGTGTGCCAGACATCGGATTTGCCCGTGAATTCGCGCAAGCCGTGCATGCCGCTTGCCCCGGCAAACTGCTGTCCTACAACTGCTCGCCGTCCTTCAATTGGAAGAAAAACCTCAACGACAAGCAGATCGCATCCTTCCAGGACGACCTCTCGGCATTGGGTTACAAGTACCAATTCATCACACTGGCAGGCATCCACATCAACTGGTTCAACACGTTCCAGTTTGCCCATGCTTACGCACGCGGCGAAGGCATGAAGCACTACACCGAGATGGTGCAAGAGCCCGAATTCGCAGCCCGCGACAAGGGTTACACCTTCGTGTCGCACCAGCAGGAAGTGGGCGCAGGCTACTTCGACGATGTGACCACCGTGATCCAAGGTGGCTCATCATCTGTGAAAGCCCTGACCGGCTCTACCGAAGAAGAGCAGTTCCACTGATCCAATCTTCGGCCTGTCTTCCATCAGGCCGAAGATCGCCTGGATGCCCGTTGCAGAAACCCACTTTCCCTCGGTGCATTCGTTCAGAAGCAGTCATTCATGGGCGACCTGTGCAGGACACAGGTCGCCTTTTTCGTTGCGCTGAACCGTGTCAGGATTTCATGGCCAGACCCAGCCGTTCGATGGTGGCTTTCTCGGACTGGTAAGTGTTGCGGATGAACTGTGTGTACTCTTCAGTGCCCATGTAGATCACCGATTGGTCGTACTTGTCAAAGCTGGAGAGGACGGCCGGATCTTCCAGGGTTTTCTTGAAGGCGTCGTGCAGCCGTCTGACCACGGCCGGGTCCATGCCCTTGGGGCCACCAATGCCGAAGGGAGAATCGGACACGGTGTCAAAGCCCAATTCATTCAGGGTGGGAACCTGAGGCCAGCGCTTGGTGCGTTTGCTGCCATAAGTGGCGAGCAGGCGCAGGGTGCCTGCTTCCACCTGTGGGCCCCAGCCTGTGGCGTCGCTGTGTGACATGACATGCCCCCCCATGACGGCTTGGAGGCCATCGGAACTGCCCTTGAAGGGCACATGGGTGACGTCAATCTTGGCCTTGCTGGCAAACTCGGCAAATGCCAGGTGCGGCGTTGTGCCGTTGCCCGTAGAACCATAGGTGAATTTGCCCGGGTTGGCGCGGGCAAATGCCACCAGGTCGGCAATCGACCGAATGGGTGAGTCGGCTCTGACCACCACGCCGAAGGTGTAGCCTGTCAGGCAAGCGATGTAGGTGAAATCCTTGAGCGGGTCGAATTGCATTTTTTGCATGTGCGGCAAGCGTGCAACGCCGATGGTGATTTGTGACAGGGTGTAGCCGTCGGGCTGCGCGCGGACCAGTTCGTTGGGCCCCAGCATGCCACTGGCACCGGGCTTGTTTTCGATGATCACCTGAACGCCCAGTGCTTTGCTGGCGCTCTCGGCCAATGTCCGCATGACGGCATCGGTCGATCCACCGGCAGGCCAAGGGCAAATCAATTTGATGGGTTTGGCCGGAAAGGCTTGCGCCTGTGTCAAAGTGGGAAAGGCCACTGTGACCGCAGCAGCGGCAGAAGCCTGAACAAACGTGCGTCGTGACGTGCCTTGTTTTCTCACACCAGTCTCCTTGTCAAATGGGTGAACCCATTGAAAAGCAAGACAGCGTATCGGGCAAGGGGGCAAACCTGAATCCGGGCTTGCAACCGGTCGCTTGCGTGACTGGCCTGTCACAGTGCACTGGCAGGGCGTGTTCAGTCGCCCAACACCACGCCTTCGCGCCGAGGATCGGCACCGCCAAACCATCCGCCCGGCATGCGCATGATCGCCTGCAGGCCACTGGTCATGTCGATTTGGGCCACATCGTGACCACGTGTCTTGAGTGCATCCACGGTGGCATTGTCAAAGCGCTTGGCTTCCAACAAGGTTGGGCCATTGAGCGAGCCGAAATTGGGCAGGTCAATCGCTTGTTGGGTGTTCAGGCCCCAGTGCAAGGTTCCCATGAGCAGCTTGGCCGTGTAGTGGATGATGAGTGCGCCACCTGGGCTGCCGCCGCTCATGAGCAGTTGACCGGTGTCCTTGTCGAACACCAAGGTGGGGGACATGGACGAACGTGGACGCTTGCCGGGCTCGACCCGGTTGGCGATGGGACGGCCTTGCGCATCGGTCGGTGACAAGCTGAAATCGGTGAGCTGGTTGTTCAACAAAAAACCGCCAGGGCGAGACGGATCGGTTGTGACCATGCGGCGCGCGCCAAAGGCCGCTTCGATGGTGCTGGTCATGGCAACCGATCGGCCCTGGGCATCGACCACGCTGATGTGGCTGGTGCCGTACTCTGTCTGCGAGGGCATGGGCGCAAAACTGCTGGTTTGGCCGCTAGGCTGGCCAGCTGGCGCTACTTTCATGGACAGTGGACCGATCAATTGGCTGCGCTCTCGCAAATAGGCGGGTGCCAACAGGCTACGCCAGTCGCCAGCGGGGGCAGCCACAAAATCAGGATCGGCCACAAATAGTGCCCGGTCAGCAAAGGCCAGGCGAGATGTTTCGGTGTAGCGGTGAAGCCAATCCGCAGACGGCAGACGCCCAGCCAGCTCCGGCCCTTGCGGCTGGGTGTGGGTCAGCATGCCCAGCATCTGGCCAATGGCAATCTGGCCTGAAGACGGCGGCGGGAAACCGCAGATGCGGAAGTTACGTGCCTGAGCCGCGTGATCAAAGCAAAGGGCTTCACGTTCGCGCGGCTGGTAGTTGCGCAGATCCTGCAGGCTGAGAGTGCCGGGGTGTGGTGCCCGCTGTGTGCGCTGCACCATGGCCAGGGCTACCGACCCTTCATGCAGGGCGCTGCTGCCTTCGGTGGCGATGCGCCTGAGCACATGCGCGTATTCAGGGTTGCGCAGCAGATGGCCCACGGCCCAGGCCTGGCCCTGTGGGTTGTAGAAAAAACGCAGGGCCAACGGGTCTTTTTTGAGGTGCGGATCGGACTGGAGCAGGGCATGCAAACGGGGGCTGACTCGAAAACCTTGCTCGGCCAAGGTGATGGCCGGTTGCATCAGTTGCGCCCATGACAGGCGACCATGTTGGCGGTGTGCCGCTTCAAGCATGCGCAACAGGCCCGGAACTCCCACCGAATGGCCACTTTGGACAGCCTCGTCAAAAGGCAAGGGCTTGCCCTGGTGCATGAACATGTCGCCTTGGGCTCCCGCCGGGGCAGTTTCTCGACCATCGTGAGCCGTGACTTTTTGGCCATCGAAGTGCAGCAAAAAAGCCCCTCCGCCAATGCCGCTGGACTGCGGCTCGACCAGGCCCAGCACCATCTGCACAGCGATCGCGGCATCCAGCGCAGTGCCTCCAGCGCGCAAGACCTGGTGCCCCGCATCGGCGGCCAGCGGGTTGGCGGCGGCTACCGCTTGCCTGGCAAAGGACCAGCCGGGTTTGGCGATGTGGCCGCTGGCCGCTTCGGGCTGTTCGGGCACGCTGTAGCGCCAGGAATTGGCGATCGGCAAAGTGCCACAACCTCCCAAAATGAGCAGGGCCACCAGGCTCAATGGCAAACTGATTTTCATATCGCCTCCATCAGGCTGAAAGGATGTCATTGATCACGGTGAGCGGTCACATGCATCCAGATTTGCACTCGGTCCTTGCTGTGTCATCCGTGGGCAACCGCAGGCGTGGTGAGCCGATCAGAACCGACAATCGGTTCATTTCGGTGCCAGTCGGATCGCGCCATCCAGACGAATGACCTCGCCGTTGAGCATGTCGTTCTCGATGATGTGTTTGGCCAGTTTGGCGTAGTCCTGCGGAGTGCCCAGGCGGCTGGGAAATGGAACACCCGCAGCCAGGGCGTCTTGCACATCCTGGGGCATGCCAAACAGCATGGGGGTGCCAAAAATGCCAGGGGCAATCGTCATGTTCCGAATGCCATTGCGGGCCAGGTCACGCGCAATGGGCAGCGTCATGCCGACCACGCCACCCTTGGACGCGGCATAAGCCGCCTGGCCGATCTGGCCATCGTAGGCGGCCACGCTGGCGGTTGAAATCAGCACGCCACGCTCTCCTGTGGCCTCTGGTTCGTTCTTGCACATGGCTTCTGACGCCAGTCGGATCATGTTGAAGGTGCCGACCAAGTTGACCATGATGGTCTTGGTGTAAACGGCCAGTTTGTGAGCGCCGTTTTTGCCCACGGTCTTTTCGGCAGGTGCGATGCCCGCGCAATTGACCAAACCCATGAATTTGCCCATCGACAGGGCTTGGGCCACCACGGCCTGGCCATCGGCTTCGTTGCTCACATCGCATGGGACAAATGCGCCGCCCAGTTCCTGGGCAATGGCCTGTCCTTTTTCGGCTTGCATGTCGGCGATCACCACCTTGCCGCCGTTGGCCGCCAGCATGCGGGCTGTGCCCTCTCCCAAGCCCGAAGCACCGCCGGTGACGATGAAAACCTTGCCTTGTATGTCCATGTTTCGCTCCTGAATTTGATTGACGTTACGTCAATGCCAATTATGCACAGGCGGCTTGGGACAGCCTTTGTTTGCCGGACGGTGGGCTGCATTTTTTACCCCGGACAAGGTAAGCCTTACCCGTTTTTCTGGATATTTCAACGGTGCATTTGTTTCTAGCATGGAAGGGATGACGGGCTGGCTTTTCGCTGCATAGGAGATCCGCATGGCTTCAGAGCTCACCTGGGACAGGCACAAAACGGTTCGTGTTGACAACGACAACAACTGGCAACTGGCGGCTCAGTTGCTGGCCAAGGCGGACATCCAGATCGGGGGCCGCAGGCCCTGGGACATGCGGGTGCACCACAAGGCGATTTTCGAACGCATCCTGACGCAAGGCAGTCTGGGACTGGGTGAGAGCTACGTGGACGGCTGGTGGAATTGCGAACAGGTCGACGGGTTCATCAGCCGGATTTTGCGCGCACGTCTGGACGAGCATGCCGGTCAGGCAGGTTGGCTGTGGGCATCGCTGAAGGCTCGGCTGACCAACCTGCAGTCTCCCGACCGGGCCTGGCAGGTGGGTGAGGTGCATTACGATCTGGGCAATGACCTGTATGAGGCCATGCTGGACCCCTCCATGGCCTACAGCTGTGGCTATTGGTCGGTGGCCCAAAACCTGACACAGGCGCAAGAGGCCAAGCTGGACCTGATCTGCCAAAAATTGCAGCTCCAACCCGGCATGCGGCTGCTCGATATTGGTTGCGGCTGGGGCAGCCTCATGGTGTTTGCCGCCCGGCATTACCAGGTGACGTGTGTGGGGCTCACGGTGTCCAAAGAGCAGGCGCGTCTGGGTGCAGAAAAAGCGCAGGACTTGCCGGTTCATTTTGAACTGGCCGATTACCGACAGTTCACCCTGCAGGGAGAGCAACCATTTGATCGCATCGCATCGGTGGGCATGTTTGAGCATGTCGGTCACAAGAACCACCGCGCATTTTTCGACATGGTGCGTCGATGCATGCAGGGTGACGGACTTTTTTTGTTGCACACGATCGGCAAAAACCGACCTGGATCAAGGATCGACCCCTGGATTGAGAAATACATTTTTCCCAATGGGGTTCTGCCTTCGGCTTCTGAATTGGCCAGTTCGCTGGAGCACCACTTTGTGATCGAAGATTGGCACAACTTTGGCGAGGACTACGACCGGACCCTGATGGCCTGGCATGCGCGTTTTGAGGCCGCATGGCCCTCCCTGAGGGAGCGCTACGGGGAGCGTTTCTACCGGATGTGGCGTTACTACCTGTTGTGTTGCGCGGGAACCTTCCGCGCCCGTGACAACCAGTTGTGGCAAGTGGTGTTGTCGCCAGGCGGGCAGGCTGGTGGTTACCGCAGACCACTGGTGTGATTGCGCCAAATGGTTGCCGACATGGGTTTTCGGAGCTGGGGTTTGACTGACATTTCAACACCAAAGGCTTTGAGCCGCAGACGTGCTCCAATTCGGCATGTTCTCTGATGGAGTTGTGCCCATGCGCCTCATCCCGACCTTTTTCTGGCCTGTGTCCATGCGCATTTTCATGATCGTGGGCGCTCTCAGTGCCTGCGCCAGTGTGTTGTTCAGCGCCGCTTTTGCTCATTTGCCAGTCTTTGCAGCTGGCGTGCCCTCCGCGGTGCAAACCGCCTTGAGCCAGCATCAATTTCATTCGGTGGGTTTGCTCATCACCGGTCTGGTGATTCGCTTGTTCGGGGTATCGCGTTGGTGGTTGGCAGCGGGGTGGCTCATGGTCTCGGGTTTGCTGCTTTTCAGCTTCAACCTGTATGCGCGGCATGCGCTGGGATGGGATGCCATGCGAGCCGCTGTGCCTTGGGGAGGGGCGGCATGGATTTTGGCGTGGCTGAGTCTGGCTGCGGGTTTTGTCAGTGGACGAGGGGAGGGGGGCGAGTCGGCTGGACATTGAAGGTTTTGCCTATCGGACTCATAAATACAACTCATGGGTGGAAACCCTAGGTTAAATTATCATTGCGACCAATGAGTCACATCATTCGATAGTTTTTTTAAACCACCAACCAGGAACCACCATGCCCTCCTTGATCAATACCCCAGTCCAGCCATTCAAAACACAGGCTTTCCACAATGGAAAATTTGTGCAAGTGTCGAATGAAACCCTCAAGGGTGAATGGTCTGTGCTGATTTTCATGCCCGCGGCCTTCACCTTCAACTGTCCCACCGAGATCGAAGACGCGGCCGATCATTACGCCGAGTTCCAGAAAGCCGGTGCCGAGGTCTACATCGTGACCACCGACACCCACTTCTCGCACAAGGTATGGCACGAGACCTCACCCGCCGTGGGCAAGGCGAAGTTCCCCCTGATTGGCGACCCTACGCATCAACTGACGCGCGCATTTGGCGTGCACATTGAAGAAGAGGGGCTGGCATTGCGCGGCACCTTCATCATCAACCCAGAAGGCATGATCAAGACCGCCGAAGTGCACTCCAATGAGATCGCCCGCGACGTGTCCGAAACCCTTCGCAAGCTCAAGGCTGCCCAGTACACCGCTGCCAATCCCGGCCAGGTGTGTCCCGCCAAGTGGAAAGAAGGCGCCAAGACGCTGGCCCCATCCATTGATCTGGTTGGCAAGATCTAAGGGTCACTGACCACAGCCCCGGATTGCCAGGGCTGTTGGGTTCCAAGGCCTGCCTCTCAGGCCGTTGAGCGCAGCACATGCTGGCCACCCGCTCGCGGTGTGTTGCCCTCAACCATTTTCATCCTCCCTGATGTCCCTAGCTCCGTCAAAAACGGGATTCAGGACACTGAGCCGCCTTTCCAGGAGAACGCCATGCTCGATGACACCCTCAAAGCCCAGTTGCAGCAGTATCTGGCGCTCTTGCGCCAACCCATCCGCCTGATCGCTTCATTGGACGTCAGCCAGACCGGTTTGGAGATGCTCCAGATGCTGCAGACCATTGCGGGCTTGTCCCCCATGGTCACTCTGGAGACCTCGGGCAGCGATGCGCGCAATCCCTCATTTTTGGTGGCCCGAGAAGGTCAGAGCACAGGCGTGCGCTTTGCCGGTTTGCCATTGGGCCATGAGTTCACATCCTTGGTGTTGGCGCTGCTGTGGACTGGAGGCCACCCACCCAAGGTGGACGCTGAGGTGATCGAGAACATCAAGGCCCTGGACGGTGACTTCCAATTCGAGGTCTACATGTCGCTCAGTTGCCACAATTGCCCCGACGTGGTTCAGGCGCTGTCCCTGATGGCCGTTCTGAATCCGCAGGTCAAGACCGTGGTGATCGAAGGCGGCGCATTCCAGGATGAAGTGGCGTCACGCCAGGTCATGGCCGTGCCCATGGTGTTCCTGAACGGTCAAGTGCTGGGTTCGGGGCGCATGTCTGTGGAGGAAATCCTCGCCAAGCTGGACAGCAAGGCCGGTCAGCGGGACGTGGCCAAGCTCAACGCCAAAGACCCGTTTGACATGTTGGTGGTGGGCGGCGGGCCGGCCGGCGCGGCCGCGGCGGTATACGCTGCACGAAAAGGCATTCGCGTGGGTGTGGCGGCCGAGCGATTTGGTGGCCAGACCAATGACACCATGGCGATCGAAAACTACATCTCAGTGCTGGAGACCGATGGCCCCAAGTTCTCCGCCGCTCTGGCAGCCCAGGTGCGCCACTACGAGGTGGACATCATGGACCTGCAGCGTGCAGAAAAAATCATTCCCGCCACGCAGCCCGATGGGCTGATTGAAGTGCAGATGGCCAATGGCGCCAGCCTCCAGGCCCGCTCGGTGATCCTGTCGACGGGTGCGCGTTGGCGCCAAGTGAACGTGCCCGGAGAAGCCGAGTACAAGAACAAGGGCGTGGCTTATTGCCCGCACTGCGATGGGCCTCTGTTCAAGGGCAAGCGGACGGCCGTCATTGGCGGGGGCAATTCGGGTGTCGAAGCCGCGATTGACCTGGCAGGCATCGTGGCCCATGTCACCGTCTTCGAATTCGCCGATCAGCTCAAGGCCGACGCGGTGCTGGTCAGCAAGCTCAAAAGTCTGTCCAATGTGACGGTGCACACCAACGCCCAGACCACCGAAATCACCGGTGCAGACGGCAAGGTCAATGGCATCCGATACAAAGACCGCACCACGGGGGATGACCACTGGGTCGCGCTGGAAGGTGTTTTCGTTCAAATCGGGCTGGTGCCCAACACCGAGTTTCTCAAAGGCACGGTGAATTTGAGCCAGTTTGGAGAAATCCTGGTGGATGCCAAGGGCCACACCAATGTGCCCGGCGTGTTTGCGGCTGGAGACTGCACCACGGTTCCTTACAAGCAGATCGTGATCGCGGCGGGTGAAGGAGCCAAGGCGGCATTGAGCGCCTTTGATCACCTGATCCGTCTGCCTGCACTGCCCACCCCCGCGACCGAAACCGTCACGGCCTGAGCCTGCTGGGCATCCCAGCCATCATTTGAAGCCAACTCGGTCGAGCATTTGCTGGACCTTGATTTGGTTCATTCCGACCGCGCTGACCGGTAGCATTTCGCTTTTGAAGCTGCCGCCGGTCATCGCTTTGAGTGCCGTGTTGTCGAAGCTGACGCCTTTGGCGGCCGGCCATTCGTTGTTGCCATTGGCGAAGTGGTTTTGGGCGGATGGACTGGCCAGGTATTCCAGAAACTGAATGGCATGGCTGGTGTTTTTGGCATGTCGAGCCACCGCGCCACCGGCGACATTCATGTGCGTGCCCCAACTGTTTTGGTTGGGAAACACCACCCCCAATTTGTCGGCCACTGCCCGGTCTTCGGGTTTGTTTGATCGCATCAGGCGGGCCAGATAGTAGGTGTTGGTCAAGGCCACGCCGCACTCACCGGACGCCACGGCACGGATCTGGTCGGTGTCACCACCTTTGGGTGAGCGGGCCATGTTGTCCACCATGCTTTTGAGCCAGGCTTCTGTTTTTTGCGGGCCCAGATGTTCGGTCATCGCGCCAAAAAGACTCAGGTTGTATGGGTGTGAGCCGCTTCGAATGCACAGACTGCCCTTGAATTTGGGCTCTGCGAGTTTTTCATAGGCGTCTACATCGGATTTGCTGTACTTGGCTTTGTCATAGACCACGATTCGGGCGCGGGTAGACAGACCAAACCAAGCCACACCACCGTTGTCGGCGGTTTTGGCGCGCAAGTTGGCGGGTATGGCGTCCTCGAGCACCTTGGACTTGATCGGCAGAAAGAGGCCGTCAACTTCAGCTCGCCACAGACGGGCAGCGTCGACCAGCAAAATGACATCGGCGGGTGAGGCGGCGCCCTCGGCCTTGAGTCGAGCGAGAATACCGGCATCGTCTGCATCCACCCGGTTGATCTTGATGCCGGTGGCTTTGGTGAATTCGCTGTACATGACTTCGTCACTGGGGTAGTGGCGTGCCGAATAGATGTTCAAGACTTTGTCTTGTGCCATGCTGCAAGCAGCACCCATCAGGCAGGCCAAGCTCAGTATCGATCGTTTCAAGTTCATTGATGGATGCAGGGTGGGTTGGATGAGATGGAAGTTTAATCCAAATGCGAATCATTATCAAAAAGATTTTGAGAAATTTATGTTGTTAAGGGAGAAAAACCCCAAAATCAGCCCGACCCCCGAGCAATCAGGCGTGAGGCCGCAGGCATGGGGGCGGCGCTGGCTGATGGTGGGACTGGCTTTGGTCTTGGGCGCATGCACCTCTTTGCCACCCACCTCGACCACGGGGGTGTCCTTGCCGGAAGCAGAACGCAAAGAGGTGCGTCTGGGTCTGGCTTTGGGTGGGGGCGCGGCACGTGGCTTTGCGCATGTGGGGGTGATCCAGGTGCTGGAAGAAGCGGGCCTGCGGCCGGGCTATGTGGTGGGAACATCGGCAGGCAGTCTGGTGGCTGCGCTGTATGCCAGTGGTAAATCACCAGCCGAGTTGGTGCGTGTGGCCGAGACGATGCAAGAAGCCGACATCACCGACTGGATGCTGCCTATCTTGAACCGGGGGGCTTTGCGGGGTGAGGCTTTGGCCCGTTACGTCAACACACAGGTGGGCGGGCGAGCCTTGGAACAAATGAAAATACCTTTGGGTATTGTGGCCACCGATTTGGGCAATGGTGAGGCCATCACTTTCAGGCGGGGCAACACCGGCGCGGCAGTACGGGCTTCCAGTGCAGTGCCCGGTGTGTTTCAGCCCGTTCGCGTGGCCGAGCGTGAATATGTCGATGGGGGTCTGGTGGCGCCGGTGCCGGTGCGACAGACGCGGGACATGGGTGCCAATTTCGTCATTGCGGTCGACATCTCCAGCGACCCCGAGGGCAACCCCTCCGGCGATACCTTTCAGATCCTGATGCAGACCTTTGCCATCATGGGCAAAAGCATCAACCAGCTGGCGCTCAAAGAGGCCGACTGGGTGATACGTCCCGCATTGTCCGGGGTCCGCAGTGCCGATTTTGGCGCGCGTCAAAGATCCATTGAAGCAGGTCGTGCCGCCATGAGAGAGGCCATGCCGGCATTGAAAGCCCGATTGGCAGCCTTTGAATCGGGTCGGTGAAGAAAGGCAGAAAAAAGGGCTGATCTTGCGATCAGCCCTGAAGGGATCCCTGTTTCCCAGACGAAATGCAAAGAGATCCGAGGAGACAACTTGACACCACGCGCCCAACAGGATCTGCGAGCCTGTTGGGCAACGGCGATTACTTTTTCCGAGAAGCCTTGGGGGCAGGGGACACGGATTGGGTCACCGCCGCCAGGTTGGATTCGGCCAGGTCAGTGGCTTGTTTGACGGCTTTTTGCACCGACTCGTAGGCGGTGTTGGCCGCGGTCACGGCGCCCTTCATCATGGCCACGGCTTGCTCGGAACCTGCCGGTGCATTTTGAGCGGCGCTGTCCACCAGGCTGGCAAATTGTTTTTGAGCGGCGCTGGCCTGGGCTTCGAAGGCCTTGGTGAATTCGCTGCCGGTGCCGGATGCGATGTCGTACAGGTGACGGCTGTAGGCGGCGGTCTTTTCAGCCAGCGGCTGGAACATGTTGGCTTGCATCGCCAGCAGTTCCTGGGCGTCTTTCACGCTCAGGACGGCCTGGGTGTTGTTGGCCGACTCGTCCAGTGCGGCTTTGGCCACACTCAGGTTCAATTCCACCATTTTTTCTACGCCCTCAAAGGCTTTGGCGGTCAGGCCAAACAGGGTTTCCACGTTGGCTTTTTGCGAGGCGACGATTTGTTCGGGTGTCAGCATGAAGAGCTCCAGATAAAAATTGGGTTTTGGGATGACTGCACAAAAGCCCCTGGATGGAAGCGTTTTGTTGCAGTGCAGCATGGGTTGAATTTTAGGGTTAACACTGAGTAATGCAAGGGGATCTGCCCACCAGCAACACAGTTTAGAGAGGGTTTTCTAGAATCCGAGCACCAACCGGTTCATCCATGCACGCTTATTACGCTGACCACTTTGTTCTGCCCTTGCCGCAAGGGCATCGTTTCCCGATGCGCAAGTACAGCCGCTTGCGCGACCGTCTTGTCCAAGAGGTGCCCGGTGTGGTGATGCGTGAGGCACCGGCCGCCAGCGATGGCGAGTTGGCGCTGGTGCACACACCCGAATACATTCAGAGCGTGGCCACCGGCAGTCTGGAAAAGGCGATGCAACGCGAAATTGGGTTCCCATGGAGTCCCGCCATGGCCGAGCGGGCACGCCGGTCCGTGGGCGCCACGGTCGCCGCTGCCCGTGATGCGCTGGCCCAGGGCGTGTCGGGAAACCTGGCCGGCGGCACACACCATGCCTATGCCCACAAAGGTGGCGGTTTCTGTGTCTTCAACGACATGGCCGTCGCAGCCCGCCTGATGCAGGCCGAGGTCTGGCGCCACCATCGGCGACCCTTGCGTGTGGCCGTGGTCGACCTGGACGTGCACCAGGGCAATGGCACCGCGCATATTTTTGCGAACGACCCCAGCGTCTTCACGGTGTCACTGCACGGCGAGAAAAATTTCCCGTTTCGTAAGGAGCCCAGTGACCTGGACGTGGGCCTGCCCGATGGTTGTACCGACGAACCCTATCTGATCGCCCTGCATCAGGCCTTGCAAACCCTGCAGGACCGCTTTGATGCCCAACTGTTGATCTATCTGGCGGGGGCCGATCCCCACGAGGGAGACCGACTTGGCCGTTTGAAGCTCACGATGGACGGCATGCAAGCCAGAGACCGGGTGGTGATGGATTGGGCCTGGCAGCGCCGGCTGCCGCTGGTGCTGTGCATGGGTGGGGGCTATGGTCACGACATCGAGACCACGGTGCAGGTGCAAATGCAGACCTGGGATGTGGCGCTGGGTTATTGGCAACGCTGGCACAATCTCGGCCGATGAACATGACTGTCACCACTTCCACTGTGGCTCCTGGCAAACCCCAGGCCGATGCACGCAGCAGTTACAAGGCGTTCCGTCCGATCAGCACACGCTGGATGGACAACGACGTGTATGGCCATGTGAACAACGTGGTGTACTACAGCTGGTTCGACACCGCTGTGAATGCCACCCTGATCGAGCAGGGGGTGCTGGACATCCATGCAGGATCGACCATCGGTCTGGTGGTGGAAACCCAGTGTTTTTACTTCTCGCCGCTGGCATTTCCCCAAACCATAGATGCAGGCATCCGGGTGGCCAGGCTGGGGACCTCCAGTGTGCGCTACGAGGTGGGATTGTTTGCGCAAGGCCAAGACCTGAGCGCTGCCCGCGGCCATTTTGTCCATGTGTACGTGGACCGAGAAACACGCCGGCCCGTGCCGCTGCCGACCCCACTCAAAACCTTTTTGGAGACTTTGACATGAGCATTCTGAGCATCGCAGACCAGGTCAGCACCCGCGTGAACGACCCGGCCAGCGTAGATGCTGCCGTCCTGAGCCGTTTCTCGGCGCGCGCCTATTTGCCCCGTGCGGTAGACCGCAGCCTGCTGCTGGAGGTGCTGGATCTGGCTGCCCGGGCGCCCAGTGGCACCAACACCCAACCCTGGAAAGTCTATGTGTTGCAAGGTGCCAAGCGCGACGAACTGGTGGCCAAAACCTGCGCCGCCCATGACGCCATCAGCGCCAACCCGGCTTTGGCCGCCGACTACGCCGAGGCGTATGACTACTACCCTGAAAAATGGGTCAGTCCCTACATCGACCGGCGCCGTGAATGTGGCTTTGGCCTCTATGGCGTGCTGGGCATTGGCAAAGGCGACAAGGCTTTGATGCACGCACAGCACCAGAAGAATTTCCGTTTTTTTGACGCGCCGGTGGGTCTGATATTCACCATTGACAAGGTGATGGGCCGGGGCAGCTTGCTGGACTACGGCATGTTTTTGCAGACGCTCATGGTGGCGGCCCGCTCGCGTGGTTTGCACACCTGCCCGCAGGCGGCGTGGAATGGTTTTTCCAAAATCATCTTGCCGCATGTGGGCGCGGGCGAGAATGAGATGGTGGTGTGTGGCATGTCCCTAGGGTATGCCGATGAATCGGCGCTGGTCAACACCTTTCAAACCACGCGGGTCAGCGCGCAGGACTTCACCCATTGGGTGGACTGACACGTTGCAAGGGCAAGGGTCTGCTTTGTGGGATTCGACGCACTGGCGCTGCAACTGCTCAATGGCCTGAGCCACGCCACCACCCTGTTTTTGATGGCCTCCGGGCTGACGCTGATCTTTGGCGTGACCCGGATCGTCAACTTTGCCCACGGCAGTTTCTTCATGCTGGGCGCCTTGTGGTCGGCGCATGCTGTGACGCATGGGTACCCCGCGATGGCCGACACCGCCTGGGGCTACGGTGCGGTCATGTTGGCAGGTGCCTGCGTGGCCGCCTTGCTGGGGGCCGTGACCGAGGTGTTGCTGCTCAAGCGGATGCGCCACGCACCCCAGCTGTACCAACTGGTGGCCACCTTCGGTCTGACCCTGGCCTTGCACGATGCGATGCGTGGGTACTTCGGGCCTGAAGAAGTCTTTGCACCGCGCTTTCCTGGCCTCAAGGGGGCGATCCAGCTGGGCGAGTCGTTTTTCCCGACCTGGCAATTGTTCACCCTGGCCTTGGGCCCGCTGGTGTGGTTGGGTCTGCACCTGCTGCTCACGCGCACCCTGTGGGGACAGCGCGTGAAGGCCGCCACACAAGACCGCGAGATGCTCGACGCATTGGGCGTGAACCCCGCGCCGCTCATGCTGGGGGTGGTCATGTTGGGCTGCGGACTGGCCGGTCTGGCCGGGGCGCTGCAGCTGCCGCGCGAGCCCGCGCATTTGCAGATGGATGTGAACGTCGTGGTCGAAACCTTTGTGGTGGTGGTCACGGGTGGCTTGGGCAGCATCGGCGGGGCTTTTGCGGCGGCGGTGCTGATCGGCGTGATCCATGCGCTGGGCCTGAGCTTTTTCCCGCAAGCCACTTTGGTGCTGGTTTTTTTGACCATGGCGGTGGTGCTGGTCTGGCGGCCCCAGGGCCTGGCCGGCACGGCGGTGCAGCATGAACAACGCGAGAGCGTGCCCGTGTTTGCGCTGTGGCCGGTGGCGGGTTGGGGCCGGGCCCTTTTTGTCACCACTTTGATAGGCCTGACCTTGCTGGCCTGGGGGCAGGGCGACTATGGGCGCAGCCTGGCCGAAGACGTGATGGTGATGATGCTGTTTGGCCTGAGTCTGCAGTGGATGATGGCCTTGGGGGGGTTGGTGAGCTTTGGCCATGCGGCTTTTTTTGGCTTGGGCGCCTATGGTGCGGCGCTGTCGCATCTGCACTGGGGCGCAGGTCTTTGGGGTGCTCTGGCTTCAGGCATGGCGCTGGCGCTGGCCGTCGCTGTGGTGTTTGGCGCTTTGGTGGTGCGCAGCAGTGGGGTGTACCTGGCCATGCTGTCGCTCGCGCTGGCCCAGGTGATCTGGGCTGGGGCCACGCAATGGGTGGCCTTGACTGGGGGCGACAACGGATTGATTGGCCTGCGCCTGATCACCGCCGAGTCCCGGGTCTTGTGGGACGCGCTGCTGTGCGCCTTCATGTTGTTGGCTTTGGCGGGGATGGCCCGCGTGGTGGGCTCCAGCCGGGGTGCTGCCTTGCAGGCCTTGCGTGATGCGCCACTGCGGGCTGCGGCCAGTGGTTTGCCGGTGCAGGCGCTGCGCTACCAGGTGTTTGTGGCCAGCGCCACATTGGCGGGTTTGGCCGGCGGCTTGTGGGCCGCATTCAAGGGGGCGGTGTTCCCGTCGGTGGCTTCCGTCGCCATGTCGGTCGATGCCTTGCTGGTGAATTTGCTGGGCGGTGTGCACCAGCTGTGGGGGACGGCCGTGGGCAGTGCCTTGCTGGTCTGGGGTGGGGCCGAGCTGGGGCAGGGCCTCGATTATTGGCGCGGCGTTTTGGGCCTGGTTATCATGGGGGTGATGGTGCTGGCGCCCAGCGGTGTGCTGGGTGGGCTGCAAACGGGGCTTCATCGGATGCGGCAGATCATGGGGCGCAGCGCATGAACACGGCGGTGTTGCAGGTGCGCGATTTGTCCAAGCATTTTGGCGGGGTGCGGGCATTGGACGGAGTGGGCTTTCAGGTCACCGCCGGTCAGTGCGTGGCCCTGATCGGCCCCAATGGCGCCGGCAAATCGACCTGCTTTGCCTGCCTGGCAGGGCAACAGGTGCCCACCACCGGCGAAGTGCTGTGGCACGGGCAGTCGCTGCTTGGCAAGTCCCCCGCCGTGCGCCAGCGCTTGGGTGTGGCCCGCACCTTTCAGGTGGCGCAAACCTTCGAAGCGCTGACGGTGCTGCAAAACATCCAGCTGGTGTTGCGCGAGGCCAAACCATTGGCCTGGTGGGACAGTTTGAATCAGCGACTGCCCGAGAGGGCCATGCAACTGGCCGTGCAGGCCGATGTGCAAGATTTGGCCCACATCACGGTGGCCGATTTGCCCTACGGTGCCAAAAAGCGGCTGGAATTGGCCATGGCCCTGGCCGGCTTGCCGCAGCCCGTGGCCGGGCTTGGCCATGCGCCATCCAACGCCTTGCTGCTGCTCGACGAGCCTGCGGCTGGGCTCGCCCAGGCCGAGCGCTCGGCCATGATGGCGCTGGTGCGGCAGGTGGCCAATCAAGGCGTGACCGTGCTTTACACCGAACACAACATGGATGCGGTGTTTGGCGTGGCCGACCGTGTCCTGGTCCTGATGCAAGGTCGTCTGGTGGCCGATGGCGTGCCGGAAGTGGTGGCGCAAGACCCGCAGGTGCGCGAACGCTACTTGGGGCGCGACTTCGACATGAAAGGCCTGCTCGATGCTCACCGTTGAAGGTCTGAACGCCTGGTATGGCCCAGCCCAGGCCCTGTTTGATGTGAACCTGTCGGTGGGCGAGGGCGAACTGGTTGTGATTCAGGGTTTGAACGGCGCTGGCAAGTCCACCTTGCTGAAAAGTCTGATCGGCATCGGCCCCCGGGCGACTGGCCGGATTCAATGGCACGGTCAATCCATTCAGGACTGGCCAGCGCATCGCCGCGCCAAGGCGGGCCTGGGCTTTGTGGCCGAAGACCGCCGCCTTTTCACCGCCTTGTCGGTGCAGGAAAACCTGTGGATCGCTGCGGCATCGGCCAAACACCCCGGGGCCAAGGACACACCTGCCCAGCGCTGTGACCGGATCCTGGCCCTGTTTCCCCAGTTGCAGTCCATGTTGCACCGCCCGGCAGGCCAGATGAGTGGAGGCGAACAGCAAATGCTGGCGCTGGCCCGCACCCTGATGACCGCACCCCGGCTCTTGTTGCTGGATGAGCCCTGCGAAGGCATCGCCCCGGTGTTGGTGGCGGCCATGCGCGATGCGCTGCTCCAATTGGCGGGTGAAGGCGTGGCCATGTTGGTGGCTGAGCAAAACAACATCTTGGCCGGCAACGCACAGCGGGTCCTGGTGCTGACCAGCGGTCGCATGGCAGCTGCAGTCTGACTGCCGGATGACCCGTCCGGGCATCCCTTACACTGGCCCTCACCGCGTGCCTCCCCAGCCGCCGGAGACAAGACACCATGATCATCACCAGCTTGCTTGATACCGACCTGTACAAATTCACCATGATGCAGGTGGTGCTGCACCAGTTTCCCGGGGCGCAGGTTGAGTACAAATTCAAGTGCCGCAACCCGGGCGTGTCGTTGGCACCCTTTGCAGATGAAATTCGCCGGGAAATTCGGTCCTTGTGCAGCCTGAGCTTCAAGGAGTCGGAGCTGCAATACCTGCGTGCGCTGCGCTTCATCAAAAGCGATTTCGTGGATTTTCTGGGGCTGTTCAGACTCAACGAAAAATGCGTGGACGTGTCGCCCCTGGCCTCGGGCGAGATCGACATCACCATCCGGGGGCCCTGGTTGCACACCATCCTGTTCGAAATTCCGGTGCTGGCCATCGTCAACGAGGTGTATTTCCGCAACACCCAGAAGGTGCCCGATCTGATGGAAGGACGTCGTCGTCTGGACACCAAGATCACCCAACTTCAGGCTCCGGGACTCGAAACCCTCAAGATCGCCGATTACGGCACGCGTCGCCGCTTTTCACGGGCCTGGCACGAAGAGGTGTTGCGGGTCTTGTCGGCGCGTCTGGGCACCGGCCCCGGTGGTCAGTTTGCCGGCACCAGCAACGTCTATTACGCCTACCTGCTGGGTCTGACGCCCTTGGGCACCATGGCGCACGAGTACCTGCAGGCCGCGCAAGCCCTGGGACCACGCTTGCGCGACAGCCAGGTGTTTGCGTTTGAATCCTGGGCCAAGGAATACCGGGGCGATTTGGGCATTGCGCTCAGTGATGTGTATGGCTTCAATGCCTTCCTGCGGGACTTTGACCTGTATTTTTGCAAGCTCTTTGACGGTGCCCGCCACGACAGTGGCGACCCGTTCAGTTGGGGTGAGCGCATGATCGCGCACTACCAGCACAACCGTGTGGACCCCAAGACCAAGACCTTGATTTTCAGTGACAGCCTGACCATACCGCGCACCATCGAGTTGTTTGAGCAGTTTCGGGGCCGCTGCCAGCTGGCCTTTGGGGTGGGCACCAACCTGACCAACGATCTGGGCTACGAGCCGCTGCAAATCGTGATCAAGATGACCCGCTGCAATGGCCAACCCGTGGCCAAGCTGTCGGATTCTCCGGGCAAGGGCATGTGCGATGACGAGAAGTATCTGGCGTATCTGAGCCAGGTCTTTGAAATCATTCCCACATCCTGATGCCTGCATGCAAGGGCCGTTAACATACGCCCCATTTGAACTGAATGAGGGTCCATGATGATGTTTTCTCCGACGCGCAAGTCAATTCAATGGGGCCTTGCCGGGCTGATGGCCCTGCCGGGCTGGGCAGCTGCCGCTGAATTTGATGGCGCGCAACTCACCGCGATCTGGGGCATCCCCTTTGCGGGCATTTTGCTGTCGATTGCGCTCATGCCCTTGCTCACGCCCCATTTTTGGCACCACCATTACGGCAAGGTGGCTGCGGCTTGGGCCTTGGCGTTTTTGCTGCCTTTTGCGGCGGTATTTGGTGCCGACGTGGCGGGTGTCAATCTGGTGCATGCGCTGCTGGCCGAGTACATCCCCTTCATCATCTTGCTCACCGCCTTGTTCACCGTGTCGGGCGGTATTTTCATCCGGGGCAACCTGCATGGCAGCCCGGGCTTGAACACGGCGATTTTGGGCATCGGTGCGGTGCTGGCCAGCTTCATGGGCACCACGGGTGCCTCGATGCTGTTGATCCGCCCCCTGATCCGAGCCAATGACAACCGCAAGCATGTGGCCCATGTGGTGGTGTTTTTCATTTTCATCGTCTCCAATGCCGGGGGCTCCCTGACCCCGCTGGGGGATCCGCCACTGTTCCTGGGTTTCCTCAAGGGCGTGGATTTCTTCTGGACCCTGAAGCACATCTTCCCGGAAACCCTGTTCCTGATCGGCTCCTTGCTGGCCATTTTCTACGCGCTCGACGCCTGGCTCTACCACCGCCGTGAAGAGGTTTTGCCGGTTGATCCCACCCCGGATTCTCGTCAGATCGGTTTTGATGGCCGCATCAATTTTGTCTTGCTCGGTGGTGTGGTGTCCCTGGTGTTGATGAGCGGTGTCTGGAAGTCGCCTGTGTCGTTCAACATCGCGGGCACCGAAGTCGGTTTGCCAGGCATCGTGCGCGACCTCGGGCTGGTGCTGATCACCTTCTTGTCGCTTAAATGGACGCCGGCCCAAGTGCACGCCGATAACCAGTTTGGCTGGGGCCCGATGGCCGAGGTGGCCAAGCTGTTCGCGGGTATTTTCCTGACCATCATTCCGGTCATTGCCATGCTCAAGGCGGGCGTCAACGGCCCCTTTGGCGCTGTCGTCTCGGCCGTCACCAAGCCGGACGGCAGCCCCGATGTGATGATGTATTTCTGGATCACGGGCGCACTGAGTTCCTTCCTGGACAACGCGCCCACTTATTTGGTCTTCTTCAACACCGCAGGGGGTGACCCGCAAACCCTGATGAACACGCTGGCGCCCACCCTGGCGGCCATTTCTGCCGGCGCCGTGTTCATGGGGGCAAACAGCTACATTGGCAATGCGCCCAACCTGATGGTCAAAGCGATTGCCGAAGACCGGGGCGTGAAGATGCCCAGCTTCTTTGGCTACATGCTGTGGTCGGGCGGCATTCTGGTGCCCCTGTTTGTGATCATGAGTTTCATTTGGTTCCAATGATGTCCAAACCTTCCATCCTGGTGGCGCGCGCCATCTTTCCTGAGGTCCTGCAATCCTTGTCGCAGGTGTTTGCAGTCGAGAGCAACCAGGCCGATGAAGTCTGGACGCCGGCAGAACTGAGTCGGCGCATGCACGGCAAAGTGGGGGCCTTGACCACGGGCAGCGAACGCATTGACGCGGCGCTTCTGAAGGCCAACCCGCAACTTCGCATCGTGGCCAATATGGCGGTGGGCTTCAACAACTTCGATGTTCCCGCCATGACCGCTTGCGGCGTGTTGGCCACCAACACCCCCGATGTGCTCACAGAAACCACCGCCGACTTTGGTTTTGCGCTGCTCATGGCCACCGCCCGGCGCGTGACCGAGAGCGAGCATTACCTGCGTGCTGGCTTGTGGAAAAAGTGGAGCTATGACATGTTTGCCGGGGCCGAGGTGCACGGCTCGATCCTGGGCATCATCGGCATGGGACGCATCGGGCAGGGCATTGCCCGACGTGCAGCCCATGGCTTTGGCATGCAGGTCCTGTACCACAACCGCTCGCGCCTTGGCCCTGAGCTTGAGGCCGAGTGCAAGGCCCGCTATGTGTCCAAGGCAGAGCTTTTGCAGAGCGCCGACCATGTGGTGCTGGTGGTGCCCTACAGCGCCGAGTCCCACCACACCATCGGTGCGCTTGAGCTGGCGCAAATGAAGCCCACGGCCACACTGGTCAACATTGCACGCGGTGGCATCGTGGACGATGCCGCTTTGGCCAAAGCCTTGGCTGCGCGCCAAATCGCTGCGGCGGGTCTGGACGTGTTCGAGGGGGAGCCCGCGGTTCATCCCGATCTTCTCCAAGTGCCCAACGTGGTGCTGACCCCGCACATCGCCAGTGCCACCGTCAAAACCCGCCAGGCCATGGCCCAACTGGCCGCCGACAACCTGGTGGCCTACCTGAGCCGTGGTCAGGCACTGACGCCGCTGAATTCGCTGACGGGTCCTGCTGCATGAACGAATGGCTGCTGCTGTCCTTGGCAGGTCTGAACCTGCTGGTGCTGCTGGTCGTGCTGTTTCGCGTCAAAGCCGCCGCACAGGCTCAGCAGGACAAATTCGCTGAGCCAAGCGTCTGGCAAGAGCAGCAGTTTGCGGCATTGCAGGCCCAGACAGAGCGTCTGGAGCGCGAGTTGCGCAGCGAGATCAGCCAGTCCGCTGTGCAGGGCCGGCAGGAGGCCATGCAGACCTTGACGCTGTTTCAGCAATCCCTGCTGCAGCAAAGCGCCGAGGCGACACGCACACAAAACCAGCAGATCGATGCCCTGGCCCAGCAACTGACTTTGCTGCAAAAAAGCCTGACCGACAGCCTGGCCCAGCAGGTCAATGCCTTGTCAGAAGCCAACGCCCGGCGCCTGACCGAGATGCGCGGCACCATGGAAACCCAACTGGCCCAGCTGCAGCAAAGCAACGCCGCCAAGTTGGACGAGATGCGCCAGACGGTGGACGAGAAGCTCCAGGCCACCTTGCAGGCCCGCTTGGGTGAGAGCTTCAAACAAGTGGCCGACCGCCTGGAGCAGGTGCACAAGGGCTTGGGCGAGATGCACAGCCTGGCCCAGGGCGTGGGCGACCTCAAGCACTTGCTCTCCAATGTCAAGACCCGCGGCATGTTTGGCGAAGCGCAACTGGGCGCCTTGCTCGAGCAGGTGCTGACCCCTGAGCAATACGCCGAGCAGGTGGCGACCCGACCGGGCGCCGCCAACCGGGTGGATTTTGCGATCCGGCTGCCCGGTCGCTCGGACAACGGGCAGCCGGTCTGGCTGCCGATCGATGCCAAGTTCCCGAACGAAGACTATGAGCGCTTGCTCGAAGCCCAGGGCCGCGCCGATCCGGTGCAGGCCGAGCAGTTCGCCAAGGCGCTGGAGACCCGCATCAAGCTCGAAGCCAAATCGATGGCGGACAAATACCTGGAGCCGCCGCACACCACCGACTTCGCGGTCATGTTCTTGCCCACCGAGGGCCTGTATGCCGAGGTGCTGCGCCGCCCCGGCTTGATGGAAACCCTGCAGCGCGACCACCGGGTCACACTGGCCGGCCCGACCAACCTGATGGCCATGCTCAACGCCTTGCAAATGGGCTTCAGAACCCTGGCCCTGGAAAAGCGCTCCAGCGAAGTCTGGCAGGTGCTGGGCGCGGTCAAGACCGAGTTTGGCAAGTTTGGCGATGTGCTGGACAAAGTGCGCAACCAGACCCAAACCGTGCTCAACACCCTGGATCAGGCCCAGACCCGCAGCAATGTGATGCACCGTGCATTGCGCCAGGTCGATGCCTTGCCAGAATCCGAGACCCAGGCCCTGTTGCCGGGCACCGAATCATGAAGCGGATGACCAGGCGATCTTCCGAGGCATGAAGACGCTGCCCCGAATCATTGGCGGTCAGGTTTTCTTGCATGCCTGTATGGCCGGCATGCGCATGGCAACACCTCTCTTGGCCTTGAAGCAAGGCTACAGCCCTTTGGCTGTTGGGGCTTTGCTGGCCTTGTTTGCACTCACCCAGGTGTTTTTCGCCTTGCCCGCCGGGCGTTTTGTGGACCGGGAAGGGCTGAAGAAACCCCTGCTCATCAGTGTGGCCATCTCGTCAGTGGGGGCCAGCCTCTCGGCCATCTGGCCGATCTATCCGGTTTTGTGCCTGAGCGCCTTGGCCACGGGTGGGGCCACCGGCATGGCGGTGATTGCGATGCAGCGGCATGTGGGCCGCATGGCCGAAAATCCCGAACAGCTGCGTGTTGCATTCAGTTGGCTGTCGATTGGCCCGGCCATTTCCAACTTTCTGGGGCCGGTTCTGGCCGGTTTGCTCATTGACTATGCTGGCTCCGAGCCCGCCCACATCACCGGCTTTCAGTGGGCTTTTTTGTTGTTGGCGGCATTGCCCTTGAGCACCTGGATCTGGGTTCGGGCCGTGCCTGAATGGCCTGTGTCACAGGCACCGGACGAGCGGGTGCAGCGGCGTGCCATGGATTTACTCGCCGAGCCCATGATGCGGCGTCTTCTAGGGGTCAACTGGCTGTTGTCATCTTGTTGGGATGTGCACACCTTTGTGGTGCCTGTGCTCGGACACGAGCGCGGTTACAGCGCATCGGTCGTGGGGACCATTCTGGGGTCATTCGCAGTGGCCGCCGCCTTTATCCGGGTGTGTTTGCCGTTCATTTCGCGCCACGTCAAAGAGCACCAGATCATCACCACGTCCATGGTCAGTACCGCCTTGTTGTTTGCCGTGTATCCCCTCATGCCTACGCCCTGGGCCATGGGGCTGTGTTCGGTGCTGCTGGGCCTGGTGCTGGGCACGGCCCAACCCATGATCATGAGCACGCTGCACCAGATCACACCGCCCAACCGACAGGGCGAGGCGCTGGGATTGCGCCTGATGAGCATCAATGCCTCCAGCGTGCTGATGCCCATGTTGTTTGGTGCTGCCGGTGCTGTGGCAGGGGTGGCACCGGTTTTTTGGGTGGTCGGTGCCGCTGTGGGTGGGGGTTCTCGGTTGGCATGGCGACTTCGGCCCGCTGGCCCGCCAGGCCCTGGCCATTGAACATTTGGTCACTTCACTGTATTTTTATCCAGTTAACAGTCCCAAATCCCACTACAATGCGCCTCCATGGTGACCCAATCCACAGTCAAAACATCCCCCCAGTACTCCGAAAGCTCCATCCGCGTCCTGAAGGGCCTGGAGCCGGTCAAGCAACGGCCGGGCATGTACACCCGCACCGACAACCCCCTGCACATCGTCCAAGAGGTGCTGGACAACGCCGCCGACGAAGCGCTCGCCGGGCACGGTAAAAAGATCAAGGTCACTTTGCATGCCGACGGCTCGGTCGGCATCGAGGACGACGGCCGCGGCATCCCGTTTGGCATGCACCCCGAAGAAAACGCGCCGGTCATCGAGTTGGTCTTCACCCGTTTGCACGCGGGCGGCAAGTTCGACAAAGGCAAGGGCGGCGCCTACAGCTTCTCGGGCGGTCTGCACGGGGTGGGGGTGAGCGTGACCAATGCCCTGGCCAAACGCCTGGAGGCCACCAGCCACCGCGAGGGCCAGGTGGCCACCCTGGTGTTCTCGGGCGGCGACGTGGTCGAGCCCCTGGTCTCGCGTGCCCAGGCGGCCGGTGACCGCAAGCAGGGCACCAGCGTGCGCGTCTGGCCCGACGCCAAGTACTTCGACTCGCCGGCCCTGCCGATGGGCGAGCTGACGCACCTCTTGCGCAGCAAAGCCGTGCTGATGCCCGGTGTCAGCGTGAGCCTGGTCAACGAAAAAACCAAAGAGACCCAGACCTGGCAATACAAAGGGGGCTTGGGCGACTACCTGGCCCAGACCCTGTCGGCCGATCCGGTGATCCCGATGTTTGCGGGTGAGGGCTATGCCGATGCCAACCACGACAGCTTTGCCGAAGGCGAGGGCGCGGCCTGGGCCGTGGCCTTCACCGAAGAAGGCGCCCCGGTGCGCGAGAGTTACGTCAACCTGATCCCCACCAGCGCCGGCGGCACGCACGACAGCGGCTTGCGCGACGGCCTGTTCACCGCCGTCAAGAGCTTCATCGAACTGCACGCCTTGCTGCCCAAAGGCGTCAAGCTCATGCCCGAGGACGTGTTCGCCCGCGCCAGCTATGTGCTCTCGGCCAAGGTGCTGGACCCGCAATTCCAGGGCCAGGTCAAGGAGCGCCTGAACTCGCGCGACGCGGTGCGGCTGGTGTCCAGCTTTGTGCGCCCCGCGCTCGAACTCTGGCTCAACGAGCACGTGGACTACGGCAAGAAACTGGCCGAACTCGCCATCAAGGCCGCCCAGTCGCGCCAAAAAGCCGGTCAAAAAGTCGAAAAACGCAAGAGCTCGGGCGTGGCGGTGCTGCCCGGCAAGCTGACCGACTGCGAGAGCAAGGACACGGCCGACAACGAGGTGTTTTTGGTCGAGGGCGACTCGGCCGGGGGCAGCGCCAAGATGGGGCGCAACAAGGAAAACCAGGCCATCTTGCCGCTGCGCGGCAAGGTGCTCAACACCTGGGAGGTCGAGCGCGACCGCCTGTTTGCCAACAACGAAATCCACGACATCTCGGTGGCCATCGGGGTCGACCCGCACGGCCCCAACGACACGCCCGATTTGTCCGGCCTGCGTTACGGCAAGATTTGCATCCTGTCGGACGCCGACGTTGACGGCTCGCACATCCAGGTGCTGCTGCTGACGCTGTTCTTCCGCCACTTTCCCAAGCTGATCGAGGCCGGACACCTGTATGTGGCGCGGCCCCCGCTGTTCCGGGTCGATGCGCCGGCGCGCGGCAAAAAACCGGCTTCCAAAGCCTATGCGCTCGATGAGGGTGAGCTGATCGCCATCATCGACAAACTGCGCAAAGACGGCGTCAAAGAAGGCGGCTGGAGCATCAGCCGCTTCAAGGGCTTGGGCGAGATGAGCGCCGAGCAGCTGTGGGACACCACGCTCAACCCCGACACCCGCCGCCTGCTGCCGATCGCGCTGGGCCCACTGGACAACGCCGGCACCGAAAACCTGATGACCCAGCTCATGGGCAAAGGCGAAGCCGCCGCCCGCCGCGAGCTGATGGAACTGCATGGCGACAGCATCGAGATCGATGTTTGAGCCCGCACCGAGATGTGAGCCATGACCACTGATTTGTTGACCCCTGTGACCGACGCCGCCCCCGAGGGCGACCACCTGGGCGCCTACGCCCAGCGCGCCTACCTCGAATACGCCCTGAGCGTGGTCAAAGGCCGCGCTTTGCCCGATGTGTGCGACGGCCAAAAGCCGGTGCAGCGGCGCATTCTGTATTCGATGGACCGCATGGGCTTGTCCTACAGCGGGCCGGGCAACAACACCGCCGCCAAGCCGGTCAAAAGCGCCCGCGTGGTGGGCGATGTGCTGGGCCGCTACCACCCGCACGGCGACACCGCGGCCTACGACGCGCTGGTGCGCATGGCGCAGGATTTTTCGCAGCGTTACCCGCTGATCGACGGCCAGGGCAACTTTGGCTCGCGCGACGGCGACGGCGCCGCCGCCATGCGCTACACCGAGGCGCGGCTGGCCCGCATCAGCAGCCTGCTGCTCGACGAGATCGACATGGGCACGGTGGACTTCATCCCCAACTACGACGGCTCCACCGAAGAGCCGCGTCAGTTGCCAGCGCGCCTGCCCTTCACCTTGCTCAACGGCGCCAGCGGCATTGCCGTGGGCCTGGCCACTGAGATCCCCAGCCACAACCTGCGCGAGGTGGCCGACGCCTGCGTGGCCCTGATCAAAAACGAGAAACTGAGCGACGCCGATCTGGTGGCCATCTTGCCCGGGCCCGACTACCCCGGCGGCGGCCAGATCATCAGCCCGGCCAGCGACATCGCCGACGCCTACCGCAGCGGGCGCGGCAGCCTCAAGGTGCGCGCGCGCTGGAAGATCGAAGACCTGGCCCGCGGCCAGTGGCAACTGGTGGTGCATGAACTGCCGCCCGGCGTCAGCACCCAGCGCGTGCTCGAAGAAATCGAGGAATTGACCAATCCCAAGGTCAAAGCCGGCAAGAAAGCCCTGACGCAAGACCAGCAGCTGCTCAAAGCCAGCTTGCTGGCGGTGCTGGACGTGGTGCGTGACGAGTCAAGCAAGGACGCCGCGGTGCGCCTGGTGTTCGAGCCCAAGACCAGCCGCATCGAACAGCAAGAACTCATCACGGCCTTGCTGGCCCACACCAGCCTGGAGACCTCGGCGCCGATCAACATGACCATGGTCGGCATCGACGGCAAGCCGGTGCAAAAGTCGCTGCGCCAGATCCTGCTGGAGTGGATCAGCTTTCGCCAGACCACCATCACGCGCCGCAGCCAGCACCGCCTCAACAAGGTGCTCGATCGCATCCACATCCTTGAAGGCCGGCAGCTGGTGCTGCTCAACATCGACGAGGTGATCCGCATCATCCGCCACAGCGACGAGCCCAAGCCCGCGCTGATCGAGGCTTTCAAGCTCAGCGAGCGCCAGGCCGAGGACATCCTGGAAATCCGATTGCGCCAGCTGGCCCGGCTCGAAGCCATCAAGATCGAGCAGGAGCTGTCGGACTTGCGCCAAGAGCAGGGCAAGCTCGAAGAGATTTTGGGCAGCCCCGCGGCATTGCGCCGCCTGATGGTCAAGGAGATCGAAGCCGACGCCAAGACCTTCGCCGACCCGCGCCGGACTTTGATCCAGGCCGAGAAAAAAGCCGTTGCCGAAGTCAAGATCGTGGACGAACCCGTGACGGTGGTCGTCTCTGAAAAAGGCTGGGTGCGGGCGCGCACCGGCCACGGCCACGACGCCACCAGCTTCGCCTTCAAGGCGGGTGACGGGCTGTACGGCACCTTCGAGTGCCGCACGGTGGACACGCTGCTGATCTTTGGCAGCAATGGCCGCGTCTACAGCGTGCCGGTGGCCACCTTGCCCGGTGCCCGCGGCGACGGCCAGCCGGTGACCACCCTCATCGAGCTCGAACCCACCACCCAAATCGCCCACTTTTTTGCCGGCCCGGCCCACGCCACACTGCTGCTCAGCGGCTCGGGCGGCTATGGCTTCATGGCCTCGGTCGAGAACATGGTCTCGCGCAACAAGGCGGGCAAGGCCTTCATCAGCCTGGGCGATGGCGAAACCGTCTGCGCCCCCAGCCACGTGAGCGGCAGCAGCGCCACCGTGCCCGCCGACAAGAGCGCCATGCCGGCCGCCACCAGCGTTTGCTGCGCCAGCACGGGCGGGCGGGTGCTCACCTTTGAGATCGGTGAGCTCAAAACCATGGAAAAAGGGGGCCGGGGCCTGATGCTCATCGACCTCGAAGCCAAGGACAGCCTGGCCGGCGCTGCCGCCTACACCCGCAGCGTCAAGATCGCGGGCCTGGGCCGCGGCGGCAAGGAGCGCGAGGAAACCCTGGAAATCCGCAGCCTGAACAACGCCAAGGCCACACGGGCCAAAAAGGGCCGCGTGGCAGATCTGGGCTTCAAACCGAACCGGGTCATCCGGATCGAGTGAGGCGTGCAACAGGGCCTTTGGCGGCCCCTCAGCGTCTCATTTGTTGCAAGGCACTGGCCACTTCGGTCACCAGCGCCGGGCCTTTGTAGATCAGGCCGGTGTAGAGCTGCACCACATCCGCCCCCGCCTCGATTTTGGCGATCGCGTCGTGCCCGCTCAGGATGCCGCCGACACCGATGATCGGGAAGTTTGCGCCGAGTGCAGCGCGCAGCAAGCGGATCACGCGGTTGCTGCTGGCCAGCACCGGCGCGCCCGACAGACCGCCAGTTTCTTCGGCATGCGGCAGGCCACTGACGGCGTCGCGCGCCAGCGTGGTGTTGGTCGCGATCACGCCGTCCATGCCGTGCTTTTGCAAAGTGGCGGCGATCACGCCGACCTGCGCTTCGTCCAGGTCGGGCGCGATTTTCAGGAACATCGGCACGTGCCGTCCATGCTCGGCAGCCAGTGCCTCGCGCCGCGCCACCAGGGCGCCCAGCAGGCCGTCCAGCGCTTCGTCGCTTTGCAGGGCGCGCAGGTTTTTGGTGTTGGGGCTGGAGATGTTCACCGTCACATAGTCGGCGTGCGGGTAGACCCCGGCCAGCGCGATCAGGTAGTCGTCGGTGGCGTTCTCGATCGGCGTGGCGGCGTTCTTGCCGATGTTCAGGCCCAGCAATCGGCCCTGCTGGCGGAACTTGGAGCGCTTGACGTTGGCGATGAAGGCGTCCAGCCCGTCGTTGTTGAAGCCCAGGCGGTTGATCAGGGCGTTGGCCTCGGGCAGGCGGAACATGCGCGGCTGGGGGTTGCCCGGCTGGGCCTTGGGGGTGACGGTGCCCACCTCGACAAAACCAAAACCCATGGCGCCCAGGCCGTCGATGCAGCGGGCGTTTTTGTCGAGCCCGGCGGCCAAGCCCACGCGGTTGGGAAACTGCAGCCCCGCCAAAGTCACCGGCTGCGCCACAAAAGGCTGGCGGTAGGCGCGGTCCAGGGGGGTGTTTTGGGTGCGGGCCAGGCCTTCGATGGTCAGATCATGGGCCTCTTCGGGGTCCATCTTGAACAAAAACGAGCGGGCCAGGGCGTAAGGGATCAGCGACATTGGATAATTCCGGGTTGACCCCTTGATTGTCTCAGACCCGGAACCGCACATGACCCAAGACGAACTCAAAACCCTGGTGGGCCAAGCCGCCCTGCAATACGTTGTTCCCGGCGAGATCGTGGGCGTGGGCACTGGCTCCACCGTGAACAAATTCATCGACGCCTTGGCCAGCATGAAGGGCCAGATCAAGGGCGCGGTCTCCAGCTCCGAAGCCTCCACCCAGCGCCTGAAGGCCCTGGGCATCCCGGTGTTCGACAGCAACGAGGTCGAAAGCCTGTCGGTCTACATCGACGGCGCCGACGAGATCGACCCCCAGGGCCACATGGTCAAGGGCGGTGGCGCGGCGCTCACCCGCGAAAAAATCGTGGCCGCCCAGTCCCGGCAGTTTGTCTGCATCGCCGACGAGAGCAAGCTGGTGCAGGTGCTGGGCGCTTTCCCGCTGCCGGTCGAAGTCATCCCCATGGCCAGCGCCCGCGTGGTGCGGCAGTTCGCCGCCCTGGGCGGGGTGGCCACGGTGCGCCTGAAAGACGGCCAGCCCCTGGTGACCGACAACGGCCAGCACATCGTCGATGTCAAGGGCCTGAAGATCACCGACCCGGTGGCTTTTGAAAACACCGTCAGCCAGTGGCCTGGCGTGGTCACGGTGGGCGTGTTCGCCCTGCAAAAAGCGCAGGTGTGCCTGCTGGGCACCGCCGAGGGCGTCAAGACCCTGACATTTTGAGGGGCGACATCAGGCCAGACGCTGGCGCAGTTCGGTCTTGAGCACCTTGCCGTAATTGTTCTTGGGCAAGCTGTCGACGATGGCGTAACGTTTGGGCCGTTTGAAGCGGGCGATCTCCTGCATGCACAAGGCGTCCAGTGCCCCTGTGTTGAGGGTGTACCCAGGCTTTGGCACCACAAAGGCCACCACCACCTCGCCCCATTCGGCATCGGGTGCCCCCACCACCGCGACTTCGGCCACGCCCGGGGCATGCAGAAGCACCTCTTCGATTTCGCGCGGGTAGATGTTGGAGCCGCCGCTGATGATCAGGTCCTTGCTGCGGTCTTTCAAGGTCAAAAAGCCGTCCTCATCCAAGCAGCCCACGTCGCCCGTGAAGAGCCATCCGTTCTGGATGGCCTGGCGGGTGGCTTCCGGATTGCGCCAATAACCGGCCATGACGCTGTCCCCGCCAATCAGAACATCGCCCACCTGTCCCAGCGGCAAATCGCAGCCATGGGTGTCGGTCACGCGGATGCGCACGGGCGTTTGCGCCACGCCCACCGAAGCCAGCCTTTCCAGGTGGCGTGGGTGCGTGTGGTCCTGCAGGTGTTGGCGTGACAGCGCGGTGCCGACCATGGGGCTTTCGCCCTGTCCATAAATTTGCACAAAGCGCGGGCCCATGATGCGCATCGCCCGCTGGATATCGGCCCCATACATGGGGGCACCGCCATAGACCACCGTCTTGAAAGACTGTCCGCAAGCCTGGGCCGAGAGACCGGCCGATTCGGCATGGTCCACCAGTCGTTTGACGATGGTGGGGGCTGCAAACAGGGACAGGGGCCCCAGTTGCAGGCCCAGCTCAAACAACTCGGCTGGAACCAGCCCGCCGGAGGGCGGCACCATGTGGCGCGCCCCCGCCATGAGGTGGGGAATGGCATAGATGCCCGCCCCGTGGGACATGGGCGCGGCATAGGCGATGGTGTCGCCCGGTGCAATGGCGTCAACGTCCGAAAAATAGGCCAACCCCATGGTCATCAGGTTGCGGTGCGTGATCATCACCCCTTTGGGTCTGCCGGTGGTGCCGCTGGTGTAGAACAGCCAGGCCAGGTCATCGGCCTGGCGGTCGGTGATGGGGGGGGTGGGTGGAGAGGACGCGGGTTGCCACAAGGCGTCGGCTTGCGCACTGTCCACATCGACCACCCGCTCCAGATGCTGCAGGGTCTCGTCCGTGTCGTGGGTCACGTCGGCTGTCACAAAAGCCCATCGGGCCTGCGCGTTGTCAATGATCCACTGCGCCTCGCGCAGATGCAGCTTGGCGTTGATGGGCACCACCGCCAGGCCTGCCCACCAGGCCGCAAAGATCACTTCCAGGTAGCGCACGTGGTTGCGCATGAACAGCGCGATCCGGTCGCCCGGCAGCAAACCCGCTGCTTGAAACTGTGCGGCCAGATGCTGGCAGCGTTGCGCCCATTGGCCATGGGTGGCCATGACCTGGGTGCCGTTGAAGAGGGCGGGGCGATCAGGCGCCATGCGGGCCTGGCGTTGCAGCAGGTGGGCGAGGTTCAATTCCGGACTCCGTAGGGATGAAGAACATTGTGGCGGCGATGTCCGCATCCGCCTGTCCCCATTTCGTCAATCAGGCCCGACGCAGCAGCAATCGCAAGTCCGGCCCGATGCGATCTGCCGCATGAAATGCCAGCTTCACCGCCTGACCCAGATCGGTCAATTCAGGCAGTTGGGCCATGCCCTGACCGGGACCGAGCAGTTGGGGCGCCATGTAAAGCAGGTATTCGTCCACCAGGCCTTCCCGGATGAAAGAGCCGTTGAGTTTGTGCCCAGCCTCCAGATGGAGTTCATTGACCTCACGCTGGGCCAGATCTCGCAGCATGGCCGCCAGATCGACTTTCCCGCCTGGGCCGGGCCGGTCGATCACCTGAACACCGCGCGCCGTCAATGCGTGGCGTTGGTTGGCGTGTTCTGCGTTGTGAGGGGCGGCGGTGTACAGCCAGATCTGCCGCGCTTGATCGCCCGCACCCTGCGTGTCCAGCAACTTGGCGGTCAGGGGCATGTCCAGGCGACTGTCCACCACCACAAGGTGCGGTTGGCGCGGCGCGTCCAAGCCGCGCACGTTCAGCAGCGGGTTGTCTTCGAGCACGGTGCCGATACCGGTCAGGATGGCGCAGGCTCGGGCACGCCAGGCGTGACCATCGGCACGGGCCTCAGGGCTGGTGATCCACTGGCTCTGGCCGTTTCCAAGAGCAGTTTGGCCGTCCAGTGACAGCGCCACTTTCATGCGCACCCAGGGCAGGCCATGCCTCATCCGCCAGAAAAAACCGATGTTCATTTCATGGGCTTGCAGGGCAAAAGCGCTTTGCGGATCGAGTGTTTCGGTCTGTACACCCGCAGCCGCCAGCCGGGCCATGCCTTGTCCGGCGACTTGGGGGTTGGGGTCGGTCATGGCCGCAAACACACGGCCCACGCCTGCAGCCGCCAGTGCGTCACAACAGGGCCCGGTGCGTCCCTGATGCGCGCAAGGCTCGAGCGTGACCCAGGCGGTGGCACCTTGTACGCTCAGGCCGCGAGCGGCTGCATCGCGCAGGGCCATGATTTCGGCGTGTGCACCGCCAGCCCTTTGGGTGTGGCCCTGGCCCAACACGGTGCCGTCGGCAGCGGTGATCACACAGCCCACACGGGGGTTTGGTGAGGTCAGCCACAGGGCCTGTCGAGCCAGATCCAGGGCGTGTTGCATGGGCATGGGTTGGGTGAACGAAGAGGGCACAGCAGTCAACTCATTGAGGTCGGAGGGCGCGACCACCGGGTCGGGCAAACTAAGGAGAGGATACGCCAACCCAGAGTGGAAGCGTCGAAGCACTGCTGTGCCACAGGATGCGCTGAGTGCCATCACCGACCTGTTTCGTGCCGACATCGGGGATTGCCGGGGGGCCGTTGGCCCAAGCCACGCTGACTTGCAGGTCCAACACCCAGCCTCCCTCCCGCAGAGTGCTTTGCACTTGGCGTGCGTAGCGCACACCCTGAACCACGATGTCATCCTGGGCTGGGCACCCTTGGGCGTGAAGGTGCCAGCAGTCCATGGCCTCCTGGGCCAGAAGTTGGGCCACCGTGTGCTGGCGGTTTTCGACCGCCAAGCGGAAGGTCTTGAGGGTCAACTGGGTGGTGCCCGCCAGCCCGATGCCCAACACAGCCGAGGCGATCAGGGCGTCGATCAGTGCCAGGCCACCTTGAGCGCCTGCCCGACTGGTCATGGCGTTCCTTCACTCCAACTGCCTTGAATGCGTTGCAGGCGGGAGGCATCCATCCCTTCGGGCCAATGGAGGGTGTAGGCATTTCGGCCTTCGGGCCGCGCCAGCACGGCGCCCGATCGCCACTCCAGCAAGCCCGATTCCACCACCAGCTGGCCTTCGATGGTGCCGCCTTGCCAACCCCGCATTTTTTCGTCGTTGCACCCGGACTCGACCAGGACACTGCCCACGATGCGTACACCTGCACCCATGCTTGGACAACGTTGGCCACAAGCCAGTGCAGAAAACACCAGCAATACGGGGTGGGCTGCGGTGCCCACACTTTGATGCCAATCGGCGGGGCTGTCGATCCAGTAAATGGTGCGGGGTGGGCTGGTTCTGGCCGTGAGGCCGATGCTCTCCTGAGCCCTGGACCATGCCTGCAGATGTTCATTGCGGATGTCGCCCAGCACGCTGCGCCATGCGGCCCGTGTGCAGGGGCTGCGCGCGGCGGGTGTGCCCGGACCGATCAGATCGCCACTGGCCGACAAACTTGCGGGCTTAAGGGCCAGGCAGTCCATGCTTTCGGCAGGGGAGACTCGGCCATCGAGGTTGGTGTCGACCGCGTGATGTGTCAGAACCGCAGGGGCGATGGCTGTGCCATTGCAGACATCCCCTTGGCGCGTCAGAGGGCACACCCGCAGGTTGGCGCCCATGGCTTCGCTGAGGCAGCCGTTCAGGACCAGCGCGGCGGGTGCAGCGAGTCCCGGTGCGGGTGGCATCACGGGCACGAACAAGCTCTCTTGCACCTGTGCCCGACTCTGGTGCGCCGAAATGCTCGCGCCGGCATACACCCTGACCACATGCGGTGACCTCACCAGATCGCGCGCGATGGTGGCCGACAGATGCGCTTGGGGCATGGCAGGGTGCGTGGAGACCGGCAGGTCGCTGCATTGCCACTGTGCGCCGGCCACACCCGCAGGGCAGGCGCTGGGTGTGGTGAAGAAGGCCTCGACAGGGTTCCCGCTGCCCGCGATCATGGCCTGCGCGGCGGCCAAAGCCGCGTCGGCCGCCAGCCGTGCCTGGACGGCGTAGGCATGGTTGCGGCTGGCCAATTGGTCCACCAGAACACTGCGTGCACTGAAAAGGCTGGTCAAACCGGCCAGGGTCACCAAGCCAATGGCCACCAACAAGGTGATGGCACCGCGTGGTCGTCGGGCTGTCCGATGGCGCGTCATGGACAAAACTGGTCTTGCTGACTCTGGGGCAAACCGTTGCGCAAATGGATGGTGTGTGACAGGTGGAGTCGATGCGAGGCATCACCCGGCCACTGCGCCGTCAAATGCATCTGAAGGCTGCGTCTGAGCCAGCCTTGGTGGGCGTGGCATTGCAGCTGCCAGCGCAACTCGGTGATGTGCAGATTGGCGCGGTCGGTGATGGCCTGCCAACTGCCGCTGGCAAGGCACGAACGGCGGGCCTGCAGCGCCCCATCGACCAAACGAAAACCCATGCATTCGTTGTCTTCCCTCACGCCGTTGTGGTTCCGGTCATGGCTGAAGTCGATCCAGTCCCCCTTGATGCTGAAGTCTTGCGAGCCTTGACAAAAGGGATCATCGCAAGTCAAGGCGTGACGGCCGGTCCAGGCCAGCGCCGTGTATTGGGCCTTGCGCAGCTCACGCGACATCCAGAAGATGGCCGAGCGCAGATCGTGATGCAGGTGGCTGTTGAGCAAGGTCGCATGGTGTCCCCGCAATTGGTTGGCCAACATGGCGCTGCCAGCGGCCAGAACCACCACCCCCACCGACAAGCCCACCAACAGGCCCATCAATGTTTCACCGCGTTCTCGATCGGCGTTCATGCGCTTCAACGCCGCCAGCAGCGGTTCGGGTCGCTGTCCATTTGCTGGCCGGCCCCCCAGACGGCGGTGGCACTGCCTTGCCACCGCAGATGCAGGGGTGAGCATTTCCGGTCTGTGGACTGAGGACCCACACCGATGGCCTGCGCCGCATAACCCTCTGCGTTGGCTTCGATCATGCGGATCCGGTAATGCCCCGAGGGCGAGAGGTCGCTGTGCCACCCCAGGTCCGTCAGGCTTTCGGTGTGGCTGTCGTTCATGCTGCGCCAGCGCACTTGGTCGGTTTGCAATTGCAGCAATGCCGCTTGCCCATCGCTGCGGCGAGCCAGACGTTGTTGTTCCTCGTAGGCAGGCAGGGCCAGTGCGGACAACACCCCAAAAAGCGCCACGCACACCAGCATTTCCGTCAGGGTCCATCCCTGCATGCAACTGCGGAAGGGGTGCATCAGGCGAGGACGTGACACTGTCGCTTTTACCCTGTGTACTTTTAAAAGCATGTCGTCCTCCTTGTGATGATTGTTTCATTTAGTATTCAATTTGTACAGTGTGATTTTTCATGCCTCAACACCTCACATGCCCTTTTTGACACCGCCCAAACCGTGGCCACGGGCCAAGGACAACAGCATCGGCTTCACCTTGCTCGAGGCTTTGGTCGTGATCGCTTTGCTGGGTATTTTGGTGGGATTGACCGCGCCGGGCATGAACGCCTTGCGGGCACGGCATCAGTTGCAGGCCCAGGCTGAAAGTTTTCTGGACAGCCTGGTGCTGGCACGTTCAGAGGCTTTGCGCAGGCAGCAAAGGGTCACGCTGTGCGCCAGGATGGATGAAGGCCGATGCGATACGGATGGGCAATGGCAACAAGGCTGGCTGGTGTTTGTCGACACCAACCACAATGGCCTTCGCGAACCGGAAGAACTGTTGTTGGAGACGCGGCAAGCTTTGGCGCAAGCGGTGCATGTGGGTGTCAGCAACACCGTGAAAACCTATTACTCGTACAACGCCGAAGGACGCAGTGCGACCGCCCATGGCGGCTTCATGGCCGGCACTTGGCGCTTTTGTCTGACCAGCTCCACCAGCGCCTGGCGGGTGGTGGGCAACGCACTGGGCAAGCCCCGGATGGAGTCCTACACCGCCCAGCAATGTCCCTGAGTCCCAGACCTGGCCAGGGCAGGGTCAGCTCCGGACCTCGTCCACCAGGGTCTTGAACGCATCGATGTCTTCAAAATTGCGGTAAACACTGGCAAAGCGCACATAGGCCACTTTGTCGAGTTTTTTCAACTCGCGCATGACCAGCTCGCCAATGCGATGCGACCCCACTTCCCGTATGCCCAGATTGAGGAGCTTTTCTTCAATGCGCTCAATCGCACTGTCCACCTGTTCGGTGCTGACAGGGCGTTTGCGCAAGGCCAGGTTCAGACTGGCCAACAGCTTGTCCCGCTGGTAATCGATGCGTCGACCGTCCTTCTTGACGATCGCCGGAAAATTGACTTCCGGCTTCTCGTAAGTGGTGAAGCGTTTCTCACACGCGCCGCATTGACGGCGGCGGCGGATGAAGCCCCCATCTTCGGCCAGACGTGTCTCCACCACCTGGGTTTCGATGTGGCCGCAAAAAGGACATTTCATGGCAGGGGCCGATCAACCGTAGACGGGGAAGCGGCTGGTCAAAGCATGCACTTTGGCGCGCACAGCGGCCAAATTCGCCTCGTCCAGAGGGTTGTCCAGAACGTCCGCGATCAGATGGGCCGTGGCACGGGCCTCCTCATCCTTGAAGCCGCGCGTGGTCATGGCGGGCGTCCCGATGCGCACGCCACTGGTCACAAACGGCTTTTCCGGATCATTCGGGATGGCGTTCTTATTGATCGTCATGTGCGCTGCGCCCAAGGCCGCTTCGGCCGCTTTGCCGGTGATGCCCTTGGCACGCAGGTCGACCAGCATGACATGGCTTTGGGTGCCGCCGCTGACGATGCGCAGCCCGCGCTGCGTCAAGGTTTCAGCAATGATTTGCGCGTTTTTGATCACCTGGGCCTGGTAGGCCTTGAATTCAGGGGCCATCGCTTCCTTGAAGGCCACGGCTTTGGCAGCGATCACGTGCATCAAGGGGCCGCCTTGCAGCCCGGGGAAAATGGCACTGTTGATGGCTTTTTCATGCTCGGCTTTCATCAAGATGATGCCGCCACGAGGGCCACGCAAGCTTTTGTGGGTGGTGGAGGTGACCACATCTGCATGCGGCACAGGGTTGGGGTAGACGCCAGCAGCGATCAGGCCGGCGTAATGGGCCATATCGACCAAAAAAATGGCGCCGACTTCCTTGGCCACTTTGGCAAAACGCGCAAAGTCGATGTGCAAAGAATAGGCCGATGCACCGGCAATGATCAGCTTGGGTTGGCTTTCGCGGGCCTTGGCTTCCATGGCCTCGTAGTCGATTTCCTCTTGAGCGTTTAGACCATAGGACACGACGTTGAACCACTTGCCCGACATGTTCAGCGGCATGCCGTGGGTCAGGTGGCCGCCTTCGGCCAGGCTCATGCCCATGATGGTGTCGCCGGGCTTCAGGAAGGCCAGGAAAACGGCTTCATTGGCGGACGCGCCGCAATGCGGTTGTACATTGGCCGCTTCAGCGCCAAAGATCTGCTTGATGCGGTCAATGGCCAGTTGTTCGGCCACATCCACATGTTCGCAACCCCCGTAATAGCGCTTGCCGGGGTAGCCTTCGGCGTATTTGTTGGTCAACTGGCTGCCTTGGGCGGCCATCACGGCAGGGGAGGCGTAATTCTCGCTGGCGATCAGCTCGATGTGGTGTTCTTGGCGGGCGTTCTCAGCCTGGATGGCGGCGAAGAGTTCGGGATCGGTTTGTTCAATCAGTGTGTTGCGGTGGTACATGGCAGTCCTTCAGAAGATGGAACCTTGGCATGAATGACAAGGGCTGCCCAGGCGAACGGCTTTGAGCCTTGCCCGGAAAAAATAAAAGGGGCAGGCCGTGCGCTTCCCAGTGGTTCTGGGGGGACCTGTGTCCACCACGCTCCACGTCAGAGTGGTCTGTTTTGTCAAGAAAACAGGCTCCTATCGCCAGTCGCGCACAGCCAGAGTGTAGCCCAGTCGATCCCCGCAGTCGGGAGGACAAGGCCTTCACATCCGGCTGGGATGGGTCAATTCCGGAGATTTGGATTGCCGTGTCATGCTCTCAAGCCGCTTGTGCTCAGCCAACACCCGATGGACGTATTCCACGCCATTGCTTTGCCCGGTGGCCGTGGCGTAAAGCTGCAAGGCGGCTTCTATGGAGGCGCTTTGCTCGATCAGGTTTTGCAAGTGCCGCGCGCCCACGCGCAAATTGGTCAAGGGGTCAAACGCTGCCAAAGGCCCACCAAAAGGAAGCAAGGCCTGGTGTTGGGCTTGCGGCTCAATTTGCATGAGGCCCATACCGCCTTGAACACCCGAAGCAAAAGGATTGAACCGGGACTCGATGGCGATCACCGCCAACAGCAATGTGGGTGAAACCTGGATGCTGTCACCCAACACCCAAGCCTCTGAAACCAAAGCGCCCAAGGGTTCTGGAGACACCTTGTACCTGCGACTCAACCAAAGGGTGACCGCTTCCTGTTCTTGGCTCAATGACAACAAGGGCCTGATATTCAGCGGGTATCGGGTGGCGTCATCAAGGTCGCGATCGGTTTTTTCCTGATCCATGCCCTGCCTTGAATCCAGCCAGCCGAGCAGGTCATAGCGGGCACTTTGGTGCAACTCTGGTTGGAGCGAAAACACCAGTGTCGCCACCAAACCGAGCAGGCCAAGCAAGGCCAGACCATGCCGGGTCATTTGCATCCAGCCCAGATTCAAAATGTTTTGCAGTATTTTCTTTTTCGGTTTGTCGGTCACAGCATGCCTCTCCTGCCATGGTCTGGCTGCCCTCGCGGCGCATTCGGATCGATGGGGTGGATTTTTTTAGTGTCCACCCGTTGGGGTCACTGGTCTCGGTGCCACATGGGCCGTCTTCTCGGGTAATCCCTGATTTCTTGGGATGCGCGATTCTAAAAGATTAAAAGATCAATTCAAGAATATCAATCAATCGCCTGATATTGATTTGAATATATATGACCTTCATGGGCGATGGAGGATCGGGCTCAATCACAACGACATGGGGCGCAATGTCAGGCTGGCACGAAATAGGAGCGAAAATACCCACCTGTATGTTCTGCGCACGCGAGTGCCTGCCCGACAGCCATGGCCGATTTGCCTGGCTTGTCGGCCCCCCTGTGTTTTAAAAGTATTGACCGTGACCACTTCCTCCAAGCCCACTGATCTTGCCAACCCGGACCCTTTGATTGCCGGGATCTTTCATGCCGCGACCTCCGGCGATCGCAGTGCGCGCTTGCGGGAGTGGCTTCAAACCGGTCCTGGTGAAACCCAACTGCAGGAGGTTTACCGGGAGTTGTCTGCCAAGGACAAAGGGGTGGCCAAGCAGCTCAAGGAAAAAATCGACGACATCAAGCGCAGTCATGGGCAGGAGGCCCTCGCCAGTGACTGGGCGCACAAAGCCGAGCTGATCCTGTCAGCCACTCGACTCCACGTGGCCGATGCGCTGGCTTGGCAGCGGGATGCAGCCAAAGCCGGTGCACCCCTGTCTCGCGAACCTTTGGCGGGACTGAAGATCCGTCTGGTGGAAATGGTCAAAGGCATCGAAGACCTGCAACACCAGGTGATGGTGCAAAGAGAAGCGGCCGTCTTGCTGGCACAGCGCATCGAGGTGTTGTCGACCAAGCCCTTGTCCGAAGCCCATTTTGGCCGTACGGGCCTGCACAGCGATGTGGGCCAGTGGCAAGCGCAGGCACTGGCACTCACGAACAACCCGCTCTGGGCCAGTGTGGATCCCAAGTATCCTGGCCAACTCGATACCGCAGGCAAACAAATGCAAGCCGTTTGGGATGGGTTTTCGGCGGCCCTGGCCACGGCCGATTTGGCATTGACGGACCCACAGGCTGACCTGCCGCCGGTGCCGGTTTGGGCCGACGAAATCCGCCGTCAGCGTGGCGAAGTGCTCGCGGGGACCCCGGCTGCTTTGCCTGAGGGCAACGTGCAAGCTGCTGAAAAGCCCGACAAGGTCGAAAAGGTCCCCAAAGCCAAACTGGATCCGGCCCAGCGACAAGCACTGCGGGAACAAGCGAACCAGGCCATCACGCCACTGCTGGAAGCGCTCGAAAAGCAAATCATCGATGGTCCAGGTGCCCTCTTGGCTGAGACCTGCGCGGCCTTGCGCGCCGGCCTGAATGTGCATGGCAAAAACCTCGACACCAGCCTCGATGAGCGCCTTCACAAGGCCCTCACGGCGGCGGGCGATGACCCGGGCTGGCAGCGTTGGGTGGCCGATCAGGTGCGCCAGGATCTGGTCAAGCAGGCTGAGGGTTTGCTGGATGCCAACAAGGCCCCCACACTCGGTGGGCGCAAGATGCAGGACAAGCTGCGCCAGCTCCGCGACAGCTGGAAGCAGATGGACCAGGGAGGATTGCCCAACCATGCCTTGTGGAAACGCTTTGACGCGGCCTGCAACGATGCGTACAAGACCGTCATGGCCTGGCTTGAACAGATGAAGAAAGACTCGGCCGACCAGCGCGCCCAGCGTGTGGCCTTGATGGACGAGGTCAAGGCCTGGACCGCCGCCAACGGCCAGAGCGAAGATTGGCGGGCCCAGTTGCGAGCCCTGCACCAGTTTTCGGACCGTTGGCGCAATGCGGGCCATCTCAGTGAGAAAGCCTTTGGTGAAATGCAGGGGCAATGGAAAGGCCTCATCAAGGCGGCTGCGGCGCGACTGGAAGCTGCCCAAAAAGCCAGCATTGCACGGCGCCAGGCCCTGATCCAGGAGGCCCAGGAGCTCGGATCTGCCCCCGCCTTGCGGGTCGATGCCATCAAAGCCTTGCAGCAACGCTGGCAATCCGAAGCACAATCGGTCCCCCTGGATCGAAAAACCGAGCAAAAGCTCTGGGAGGTTTTCCGCGCACCCTTGGATGAAGCCTTTCAACGCAAAGGCACAGACCGTGGAACGGCCGCTGGCCCCTTGAGTCCACACGACCAGGCCGTCCTTGACGCCTCCAAATCACTGGATGCGGCCAATGCGAGTGGGGATGTGGCCCAGATTCGCACCGCCATGGCGGTGCTGGATGCGGCCTTGCGCGGTCAGGCCTCACAAGCCAAGGCCGCCCCCATCACACCGACCCAAGCGCCTGTTGCTCAGCCTTTGGCTTCGGCTGAAGACGGGCACACCGACGCGGTTGCCCAGGTTGAACCGTCCGAAACACCCACGCAAGCCGCGGCCCCTGCGCCCAGAATCGTCAAACCCGTGGTCGCAGTGCGCGGCGATGACCGACCAGGTCAAAAACGCCATGAAGCCCCGACTGGACGTGAAGGTCGCCGTGATGCACGCGCCCCAGAGCGCAGTGCCCGGCCGGGCGCAGACCGTGGCCCAGGCCGCGGCGGCGAGCGCTTGAACGACCGCCCGGTACGTGCAGACTTCCGGGAAGAACGCGGTCCCCGACTGGGCGATGTCGCCTTCCGGGCCCAGCGCGAAGCCATGGAACGCGCCGAGATGTCCTTGCGCAAGCTGGCCGCTCAAGCCCACGGCGAAACCCTCACACGGTTGATGTCGGCCTGGCAAGATCGCCGCGCCGATGCCTTGCCGAGCGCACAGGAGCTGGGCAAGGCCGTACCCGCAACCGCCCGTCAGGCTTGGGTGCAAGCGGTCAGCGCTCAGGCCAAGGCAGCTGCGAACAGTGCTTTGCTTCGCCTTGAAATGGCAGCAGAGGTGCCGACCCCGGCCGACAAACTCCATGAGCGTCGCGCTTTGCAGCTGCAATTGCTGACCCAGCGCAACCAGCCAGGCCCCAAAGAGACGTGGGTCCAGGACGTGGCGCAAGTGTTGTCCGGACCCCACGATGAGGCCGACGCTCGACGCCTGCAAAACGCGCTCAAGAACCTGTTGCGTTCATGAGGTTCAGGCGGCGCAGGCCGCCTGATTTGTCCAGCCGCATGACCTGCGCCCTGTGAGGCGGGTGATCCAGCGACCAATCGCTCAGGACATGCCGGCCAGCAGCACCCAGGGGGTGATCGGCAGCGCGGTGGGTGTGGCCATGCACCAAGCGATGGGCCCCGGCCACCTGGATCCAGTGGAGCGCCATGACCGGGTCTGCATCGGCATACAAGGTGTTGCTGCTTTTCTGTGATTCGCTTTGAGCACGCATCTCACGCGCCAGGCGCAAGCGCTGCTCAAGGGGTTGGGCCAAAAAATCATGCTGCCAGGCGGCGCTGCGCACTTGCTGTCGGAACGACTGGTAGTCGGTATCGTCCAGGCACAAGGCATCGCCGTGGGTCAGCAGGGTGCTTTGTGTGCCCCACGCAAGCAAAGTCGGGTCCATCAGTGGCTGAACGCCACAGCGGGCCAAAAAATCAATGCCCACCAAAAAGTCGCGGTTACCGGGCATGAAAGCCACATGCAGACGATGTGAAGAACGGGCCAGCACTGAGGCGCAAGCCTGCAAAAAGGGGTCATGGGCCACCGCATCGTCGCCCACCCAGACTTCAAACAAGTCACCCAGAATCAAGACCGCATCGGCGGGTGTACGGGCCATGTAGTCTTGCCAGGCGGCAAATGTGGCCGGTTCGCCGGATTGCAGGTGGAGGTCCGAGATCAAATCCACCGTTTGCCATGCCGCTGGCGCCGTCAGCCGTCCGAGGGACGGGGCTGTGCTGCGCGGGTCAGCGGGCATGGCTGGGTCCATCACAGGGCAATGGCTTTTTCGATCACCACGTCCTCTTTGGGCACGTCACCATGGCCACCCCGGTTGCCGGTTTTGACGGCCTTGATCTGGTCAACCACTTCGCTGCCCTGGACCACTTTGCCAAACACGGCGTAGCCCCAGCCTTGCATGGAGGGGGCGGTGTGGTTCAGAAAGTCGTTTTTGGCCACGTTGATGAAGAACTGCGCTGTGGCCGAATGGGGCGCCGAGGTACGCGCCATGGCCACGGTGTACTCGTCATTTTTGAGACCGTTGTTGGCTTCGTTTTCGATGGCCGCATCAGTCGGCTTTTGCGCCATGCCCGGCTCAAATCCGCCGCCCTGGACCATGAAGCCAGGAATCACGCGATGAAAAATGGTGTTGTTGTAGTGTCCCTTGTTCACATAGGACAGAAAGTTTTCGGTGGATTTCGGGGCCTTCACGGCATCCAGCTCGAGGGTGATGACGCCGTAGCCTGTGATGTGCAGTTCGACTTGTGGGTTGCTCATGGTGTTACTTCAGCAAAGTGATGGATTGGATGACGACCGGTGTGCGTGGCACATCGGTGGGGAAGGGTCCGCCTGGGCCGGTTGGCGTCTGACGGATTTTTTGGACCACGTCCATGCCGGACGTGACTTTTCCAAAAACGGTGTAGCCGAAGCTCTGGAAAGTGGGGTCAAGGAATGCGTTGTCCACCACGTTGATGAAGAACTGCGCGGTGGCCGATTGAGGGTCGTTGGTTCGGGCCATGGCCAACGTGCCCGTGGTGTTTCTCAGTCCGGCGGCCATGGCCTGACGGCCTTCATGTGTCACCGGGGGGCGGGTCTTTTTTTCCCTGTATTGGGCATCGTAGCCGCCGCCCTGGATCATGAAGCCCGCAATGACCCGGTGAAAAATCGTGCCATCGTAATGTTTGTCGTTCACATACTGCACAAAATTAGCCACGGTTTTGGGCGCTTTGTCGGCATGCAACTCGGCTTCGATATCACCGAGCGAGGTGCTGATGCGCACTTTGACCGGCGTACTCGGCAGGGCTTGAGCCCCAACCCCCATGGGAAGCAGCAGCCCCAAAGTCAACAACAGGGACATCCAGCGGCGCGAAAAATTCAGGAAATTGAACATGATCAAGTGGAGATGGAAGGCGCAATGGTCGGGTTCAGGGGGCTTTGAGCACCTGTTGGGTTTGGGTTTGCTTGGTTTGCAAACGTTGCAGGCCAGGAGACTGCTTGTGGGCTTGTTCATAGGCACGGGCTGCCAGCGTCAAATACAAATCACCCAAGTTTTCCAGCGCCAAAGGGTAATCAGGGCGTGCCCTGATGGCAGATTGCAAGGCCCCCAGGGCTTCTTCCAGCCGGTTGTCCCGCGCGAGCAGGGCCGCCAAGTTGTTGTGCGGTTCGGGCAATTCGGGGAATGACAAGGTCAAGGCCTTGAGGGTGTCCATGGCCGCCTGGTGTTGGCCCAGACCGGTTTGAATGTGGCTGAGAAGCAAACGCATCTGGGGGTCTGTGGGCGTGGTCCTGAGTCTGGTTTCGGCCAGTTCCAGTGCGGGTTGCCATTGACGGCTTTGCACCAGGGCGTTGACCTCGGTGTAGATGTCGGCCCTGGCCCCCACACTGAAGGCCCAGAGAATGCAAAAAACCGTCAAGGTCAGCCAGGTTCGCATGCGATCGAAAAAATATGGGGTGTTGCGCGCCCGGCCTGTCAAGATGGCAACACCTGATTTGAAAAGCGCTTCCGGTGCCAAGGCTCGGGGATATACTGACGGGCCATTGTAGCGGAGCGTTGGCTTTTTCCATGGCCTCCACAGTCTTTGCCATCACGCACTCCGCTGTCATTTGCGCCGCGGGCAACCTCTTGAAGATTTCAAGCCCATGAGCTTTGCGACCCGAGCGTCTTCATGACCGCCATTACATTTTTTCAAACATGAGTTTGCGCATTTTCAACACGCTCACCCGTGCTGTGACGGACTTTTCTCCAGCCGAGCCTGGACATGTGCGCATGTACGTTTGCGGCATGACGGTGTATGACCTGTGCCACCTCGGCCATGCCCGCTCCATGATCGCTTTTGATGTGGTGCAACGTTGGCTCAAGGCCAGCGGCTACCGGGTCACCTATGTCCGAAACGTCACCGACATCGATGACAAGATCATCAAGCGTGCCTTGGACAATGGCGAATCCATCCGCCACCTGACCGACCGCATGATTGATGCCCTGCACCAAGATGCCGACGCCTTGGGCATCGAGCGGCCGCAACACGAACCCCGCGCCACCGACTACGTGCCGCAGATGCTGCGCATGATCGGCACGCTCGAGCAAAAAGGCCTGGCCTACCGGGCGGCCAATGGCGATGTGAATTACGCCGTGCGCAAGTTTTCGGGCTACGGCCAGCTCTCGGGCAAGTCGCTTGACGAGTTGAATGCTGGCGAGCGTGTGGCGGTCGAGTCCGATAAAAAGGACCCTCTGGACTTCGTGCTTTGGAAGAGCGCCAAGCCCAGTGAGCCTCAAGAGGTGCAATGGGCCAGCCCCTTTGGCACTGGGCGGCCGGGTTGGCACATCGAATGCTCGGCCATGGCTTGCGAGCTGCTTGGACAAACTTTCGACATCCATGGCGGCGGTGCTGACCTGCAGTTTCCCCACCACGAAAACGAAATTGCCCAAAGCGAAGGCGCCAATGGTCAGCCATTCGCCCGGTTCTGGATGCACAACGGCTTCATCAACGTGGACAACGAGAAGATGTCCAAAAGCCTGGGCAATTTCTTCACCATTCGCGACGTGCTCCAGACGTTTGATGCCGAAACCGTGCGTTTTTTTGTTGTGCGCAGCCACTACCGCAGCCCGCTCAATTACAGCGATGTGCACCTCAACGATGCCAAAAGTGCTTTGAAACGCCTGTACACCGCCCTGCAGAGCGTGCCGCCTGCAGATGTCCGCATCGACTGGACCGATCCGATGGCCGCACGCTTCAAGGCCGCCATGGACGAAGACTTTGGCACCCCCGAAGCGGTGTCCGTGTTGTTCGAATTGGCCGGCGAAGTCAACCGCGGCGGCTCGGCCGAGCGTGCCGGATTGCTCAAAGCCCTGGGGGGGGTGCTGGGTCTGCTCAAAACCGACCCCACGGTTTACCTCCAATCGGGCGCCGGGCTGGATGAGCTGGCCATTCAAGCGCGGATTCTGGCCCGGGCCGATGCCAAGAAAGCCAGGGATTTTGCTGAAGCCGACCGCATCCGCAACGCTCTGCTGGCCCAAGGCATTGTCTTGAAAGACACCGCGACCGGTACGACCTGGGAGGCAGCACAGTGACCGTGGCCACAACGTCTGTCACGCCCGACTATTGGGCCGAAGCCTGCGCGCACCTGGCCAAAAAGGACCGGGTCATGAAAAAACTCATCCCCCAGTTTGGCGATGCCATTCTGGAAACACGGGGTGACGCGTTTGTCACCTTGGCACGCTCCATCGTCGGTCAGCAAATTTCGGTCAAGGCGGCGCAATCGGTCTGGGACCGATTTGCTTTGCTGTCCAATCGCCTGACACCCGCTGCGGTGCTCAAACTCAAGGTGGACGACATGCGGACGGCGGGTTTGTCGGCGCGCAAGGTCGAGTACCTCGTGGACCTGGCCGTGCATTTCAGCTCTGGTGCCGTGCATGTCAAGGCCTGGCATGACATGGACGACGAGGCCATTATCGACCAGCTGGTCGCCATCCGTGGCATTGGTCGCTGGACGGCCGAGATGTTCCTGATTTTCCATCTTCTGCGGCCCAATGTGTTGCCATTGGACGATGTGGGCCTGATCAACGGCATCAGCCGCAATTATTTTTCGGGTGAGCCCGTCAGCCGCAGTGATGCCAGAGAGGTGGCCCAGGCCTGGAGCCCCTATTCCACGGTGGCAACTTGGTATATTTGGCGCTCGCTGGACCCCGTTCCTGTCGCCTATTGAGGGTTGAACATGGCGTTCAACCGGTCATGAATTGAGGAGTGAAACTTGGCCAAAAAAACCTTTCTCGACTTTGAGCAACCCGTTGCTGAACTCGAAGCCAAGATCGAAGAGTTGCGCTATGTGCAGACCGAGTCGGCGGTGGACATCACCCTGGAAATTGAGCAGCTGAGCAAAAAAAGCCAGCAACTGACCAAAGACATCTACAGCGACCTGAGCCCATGGCAGGTCACCAAAATTTCTCGCCACCCGGAGCGTCCTTACACCCTCGATTACATCAAAGGCATCTTCACCGACTTTGTCGAGATGCATGGTGACCGCCACTTTGCCGACGATTTGTCCATCGTGGGGGGGCTGGCCCGTTTCAATGGCCAGGCCTGCATGGTGCTCGGCCAGCAAAAGGGGCGGGACACCAAGGAGCGTGCTCTGCGCAACTTTGGCATGAGCAAGCCCGAGGGTTATCGCAAAGCCTTGCGCCTCATGAAGACCGCCGAGAAGTTCAAGCTGCCTGTATTTACATTTGTCGACACGCCCGGCGCCTACCCGGGTATCGATGCCGAAGAACGCGGACAGTCAGAGGCCATTGGCCGAAACATTTTCGAAATGGCCCAGCTCGAAGTGCCCATCATCACCACCATCATCGGCGAAGGTGGCTCGGGTGGTGCCTTGGCGATTTCGGTGGCCGATCAGGTGCTGATGTTGCAGTACTCCGTTTATTCGGTGATCAGCCCCGAAGGTTGTGCATCCATTTTGTGGAAAACCAGCGAAAAAGCCGAAACGGCAGCCGATGCCCTGGGCATCACCGCACACCGCCTCAAGGCGCTGGGCCTGGTTGACAAAATCGTGAATGAACCCGTTGGCGGTGCGCACCGCGATCCCGAGCAAATGGTGGCCTTCCTCAAGCGGGCTCTGGGTGAGGCCTGGCGTCAAGTGGCGGATCTCAAACCCAAGGAATTGCTGGAACGCCGCTACGAGCGCCTCAACAGTTACGGTCGCTTTACCGACACCAAAGCCGCCAAATAAAACCCGAAAAGCCTGTCCCTGAGCGATTTCCCGTGCAGCCCGATCCTGTGCAGGCCCTGGCTGATTTCAATCCGGCCCTTCCTGTGGCTGTGGCTTTCAGTGGTGGCGCCGACTCCACGGCTTTGCTCCTGGCTTGTGCCCGACGCTGGCCAGGGCAGGTGAGGGCGGTGCACATCCACCATGGCTTGCAATCGGCCGCCGATGCCTTCGAATCTCACTGTCGGACTGTGTGTGCACAGTTGGGCGTGCCCCTGGCCGTGCGGCGCGTAGACGCTGGCCCGCGTCCTGGCCAAAGTCCCGAGGACGCCGCGCGTCAGGCCCGGTACCAGGCACTGACCGAAGCGGTGAAGACAGAGTGGCCCGATGTGCGCGATGTGGCGCTCGCGCAGCACGCCGATGACCAGATTGAAACCTTGCTGATGGCCCTGTCACGTGGGTCAGGTCTGCCGGGTTTGTCCAGCATGCCCACACAGGGGCAGCGTTGGGGCCTGAACTGGCATCGCCCGTGGTTGCGACTGCCAGGCAGCGTCTTGCGCGAGTGGTTGCACCGCCAAGGACAAAGCTGGATCGAGGACCCCAGCAACCGCGACGAACACTTCACCCGCAACCGGGTTCGGGCCCATGTGTTGCCCGCTCTGGACCGGGCCTTGCCCGGTTTTCGCGACACGTTTGCACGCAGCGCCCTCCACGTTGCGCAAGCGCAAGAGGTGTTGAACGACGTGGCTGCGCAGGATTTGGCGGTGGTGGGCGTACCCCCGCGCATCCAAGCAGTGCAGCAACTCGGTCGTGCCCGTCAGGCTTTGGTGCTGCGCCATTGGCTGCGACAACACCACGACACCATCCCCAGCACCGCACAGTTGAACGAACTGCTCGACCAGATCGCCGCCTGCACCACACGCGGCCATCGCCTGCACCTCAAAGTGGGGCGGGGGCATGTGGCGCGAAATGGCCCGCACTTGGACTGGCACGGTGCCATGCCTGCGCCAGGGTCTGTCTGACCCAACACAAGGGGTGTTGATGGTGGCGTCGGGTCAAGAAACTGTCAGTCCGATGGTTACAATCTAGGGTTTTTCCGGGTCTGGTCACCCCTGAGGTGCTTGCTTGTATCCGATTCCACATTCACCTGAACACTACACATGGCTTTGATCGTTCACAAATACGGCGGCACCTCGATGGGCTCGACCGAGCGCATCCGCAATGTCGCCAAGCGCGTGGCCAAATGGGCCCGCGCAGGCCACCAGATTGTGGTGGTCCCCAGTGCCATGAGCGGCGAAACCAACCGCTTGCTGGGCCTGGCCAAAGAGTTGGCCCCTGCCAAACCCGATACCGCCTACAGCCGAGAACTCGACATGCTGGCCTCCACTGGCGAGCAAGCATCTTCGGCTTTGTTGGCCATTGCCCTGCAGTCCGAAGGGCAGCCCTCGGTCAGCTATGCCGGCTGGCAAGTGGCCATCAAAACCAACGATGCCTTCACCAAAGCCCGCATCCAATCGATCGACGACGAGCGAGTGAAGGCGGATCTGAATGCGGGCAAGGTGGTCATCATTACCGGATTTCAGGGTGTGGACGACAACGGCAACATCACCACCCTCGGCCGTGGCGGCTCTGACACCTCGGCCGTGGCCGTGGCGGCAGCCCTGAAAGCCGACGAATGCCTGATTTACACCGATGTGGATGGCGTCTACACCACCGATCCGCGTGTGGTGCCTGAAGCCCGTCGTCTGCACACCGTGAGCTTTGAAGAGATGCTGGAAATGGCTTCTCTGGGCTCCAAAGTCCTGCAAATCCGTTCGGTCGAATTTGCCGGTAAATACAAGGTCCCCATGCGTGTGCTGTCCAGCTTCACGCCCTGGGACATTGACATCAACGAAGAAGCCGCTTCCGGCACCCTGATCACTTTTGAGGAAGACGAACAAATGGAACAAGCCGTCGTATCCGGCATCGCATTCAACCGCGACGAAGCCAAAATTTCCGTGTTGGGTGTGCCCGACAAACCCGGTATCGCCTACCAGATTCTGGGGGCCGTGGCCGACGCCAACATCGAAGTGGACGTCATCATCCAGAACTTGAGCAAAGACGGCAAAACCGATTTCAGTTTCACCGTCCACCGCAACGACTACGCCAAGACGATGGACCTGCTCAAGGAAAAGGTCCTGCCCGCCCTGGGGGTCGCCGAAGTTCTGGGCGACGCCAAGATCTGCAAAGTCTCGATTGTGGGCATCGGCATGCGCAGCCATGTGGGCGTGGCCAGCAAAATGTTCCGCAGTCTGAGCGAGGAGGGCATCAACATCCAGATGATTTCCACCTCTGAAATCAAGACATCGGTCGTGATCGACGAAAAATACATGGAACTGGCCGTGCGCGCTCTGCACAAAGCCTTCGATCTGGACCAAGCCTAAGATATAATTGCGCTCGCTGGAAACGTGACCGAGTGGCCGAAGGTGCTCCCCTGCTAAGGGAGTATGGGGTGTAGAGCCTCATCGAGGGTTCGAATCCCTCCGTTTCCGCCAGTGACCCTGTAAAAACGCCCCGTTTGGGGCGTTTTTTTTATGCTTGGGCAGGTCCCCGTGCCTCGCGCAGGGGTCGGCGGTGCTTGAGCAGCGCTCGGTTCAGGTTTTGGCGCCATGCGCCATGGCGCGTTCGCGGCTGACGGCCAAGGCGTGGGGGTCTGGCATGGACAGGTCCCATCCTTGCATGTGCCCCAGACTGATGTCGGCCAGGGCTTCAATCCATTGGCCGTTGTTGTTCAGACAAGGGATGTAGCTGAAGCTTTCTCCGCCCGCATGCAGAAAAGCCTCCTGGGCTTCTTGTTGGATCTCCTCCAGGGTTTCCAGGCAATCGCTGGTGAAGCCCGGGCAGATCACATCGACTTTTTTCACGCCTTGCCCCGCCATGGCCACCAGGGTGGGTTCGGTGTAGGGCTCGAGCCACTTGGCCTTGCCAAAGCGTGACTGGAAGGTGAGTTTGTACTGGTCTTTGGCGAGACCCAGTGCCTCGGCCAGCAAACGGCCGGTTTTCATGCATTCACAGTGGTAGGGGTCGCCCAGCAGCAGCGTGCGCTCGGGCACGCCGTGAAAGCTCATCACCAACTGTTCGGCCTGGCCGTGCTTGGCCCAATGGTCACGCACGGTTTGCGCCAGTGCGGCGATGTAGCGTGGGTCATCGTGGTATCGGTTGACAAAGCGCAGCTCGGGGATGAGTCGGGTTTTGAGGCCCCAACGGTACACCGCATCGAACACGCTGGCCGTGGTGGTGCCGCTGTATTGGGGGTAGGCGGGCACGATCAGCACCCGTTGCACGCCTTGGGCTTTGAGGGCAGACAGTTGCTCGGGGATCGACGGTTGGCCATAGCGCATGGCGTATCGCACCATGACATGGTGGCCACGTTCTTGCAATTCGGTGCCCAAGGATTGCGCCTGTTGCTCGGTGAAGGCTTTCAGAGGCGAGCCCTGATCGGTCCAGATGCTGGCGTATTTGGCCGCTGATTTGGCGGGACGCACGCGCAAGATGATGCCGTGCAGGATCAGCCACCAGATGGGTTTGGGGATTTCGACCACACGGCTGTCGCCCAGAAATTCGGCCAGGTACTTGCGCAGGGCGGGGGCGGTGGGGGCGCTGGGCGTGCCCAGGTTGCAGTAAAGAACAGCCGTACGAGCGGCCTGACCATGCTGGAAGGAGGGTTCTTGTTGAAATGCCATGCGGTATTCTCCCACCACCATGATTGACATTACGAAAATCAGAGCCATTACCCTGGATCTGGATGACACTTTGTGGCCCGTCTGGCCCACCATTGCGCGTGCCGAAGTGGTGCTACAGGCTTGGCTGAGTGCCCATGCCCCTGGTGCTGCAGCGCTGTCGGCCGATCCCGAACTCAAAAAAGCCCTTCGCGCCGAAATCAACGCGCGCCATGCCGAGCGGGCGCACGATTTATCGTTTCTGCGCCGAGAGTCGATTCGGGCGCTGTTGCAGCAAGCCGGAGAGCCTGTGCACCTGGCTGAGCCGGCATTTGAGGTGTTTTTTGCCGAGCGGCAGCGGGTCGATCTGTTTGACGACGCGCTGCCCGCGCTGGCCTTCTGGGGCCAACGCATGCCGGTGGTGGCGTTGTCGAACGGCAATGCCGATGTCCACCGCGTCGGCATTGGCCAGCACTTTCATGCCAGTGTGAGCGCCCAGTCCCTGGGTGTGGCCAAACCCGATTTGCGTATTTTTGAAGCAGGCGCTGCAGCGGCGGGGGTGCGGCCCCACGAGGTGCTGCACATTGGCGACGATGCGCACGCTGACTGCGTGGGTGCTTTGGCCGCCGGCATGCAGGTCGCCTGGCTCAACCGGGATGGCCACGACTGGACCCATGGCGACACCCGACCGCATCTGGACGTGCGAGACTTGCACGCGCTGTGCGCCCAGTGGCCGGATTACGCGCGCTGGCTTGCCGGCTTCAATTCTGAAAAATAATGCAAACAACGACCCATCAGGAAACCCCAATGACACTGAAAATTTACGGCATCGGCGCTTCCCGTGCTGCGCGCCCAATCTGGACCGCGCTGGAACTGGGTGTGCCGTTTGAACTCATCGCCACACCCTATGCCGGTGGCGCCACCCGCACGTCCGAGTTTTTGGCCATCAACCCCAACGGGCACATTCCGGCGCTGATCGACGAGCGCCCCGATGGCGCGGTCACGGTTTGGGAAAGCATGGCTTGCGCGCTCTACATTGCCCGTGTGCACGGCCACGCCGATGGCCAGTCCATCGCGCCCGCCACGCCCCGCGAAGAAGCCGAGGCCTTGCGCTGGAGCTTCTGGGCAGTGACCGAGCTGGAAAGTGACGCGCTGACGGTGCTGATGCACCGCATGGCCATGCCCGAAGACCAGCGCAAACCGGAGTTGGCCGACAAGGCTGAGGGCCGCCTGAAAGTGCCGCTGGCCGTGCTGGAAAAACACCTGCAAGCCCAAAACACCCAAGGCCAAGCCTATCTGGCGGCCAACCGGTTCACGGTGGCCGATGTGTGTGTGGCCAGTGTGGTCAGCTGGGTGCGCCCGGCTGCTGCATTGATGGCGCCATACCCGGCCATTTCAAGCTGGCTCAAGCTGTGTCTGGAGCGGCCCGCTCATGCCCAAGCGCGGGGGCTGAAGTCAGGCGTTCTGACGACAGGACTTCGGCGTTAAAACCGCCCCAGCGCCTGCATCTTCCAGGCCAGCCACAACTTGCGCAGCGGCGTGAGCGCGATGCGCTGGTGCAACACCTGAAAGCCTGAAGCCTCGATCTCGCGCAGCAAGGTGCGGTAGATGCTGGCCATCATGAGGCCCGGCTTTTGGGCGCGCCGATCGGCGGTGGGCAGCAGGGCCAGGGCTTCGTCATACAGCGCATGGGCCCGGTCGGTCTGGAACTTCATCAGCGCGGTGAAGCGGTCTGAATAAGTGCGCTGAATCAACTCGTTGGCCTTCACGCCAAAGCGTTGTTGTTCGTCCAGCGGCAGGTAAATGCGCCCGCGCATGGCGTCTTCGCCCACGTCGCGGATGATGTTGGTCATCTGAAAGGCCAGGCCCAGCTTGTGGGCGTAGGCCGTGGTGGCGTCGTCGGTCTGGCCAAAGATGAGGGCAGCGACTTCGCCCACCACGCCCGCCACCAGGTGGCAGTATTGGGACAGGCCCACAAAGTCCAAGTAGCGGGTTTGGTTCAGGTCCATCTGGCAGCCTTCGATGACGGCCAACAGGTGGCGGCTGTCGATGCCGAAGGTGGGGGCCAGTGGCATGAGGGCGTGCATGACGGGGTGGCTGGGCTGGCCAGCATAGGCTTGCAGCACTTCTTTTTGCCACCAGGCGAGTTTGGTGGCGGCCACACCCGGGTCGCTGATTTCATCGACCACGTCGTCCACCTCGCGGCAAAAGGCATAAAAGGCGGTGATGGCCGCACGCCGTCCAGGGGGCAAGAACAGGAAGGCGTAATAGAAACTGCTGCCCGAGGCGGCGGCTTTTTGCTGGACGTAGTCTTGCGGGCTCATGGCTTGTGATTTTCGCACCGAAAGCAGGTGCTCAGGGCGGTCGAGATGACGAGGTTCAAGACCGTGGCACGCCGGACAATTGTTGAAACGCCCTGTCCAAGACCTCTCTTGATCCCAGGCCCAGCGCAATGCGCCACAGGAGTGCGCGCATTTCGTGGCGTGGCATTTTGATGCGTTGGTTCAGCGCTGCAGGCCCGGTGCGCCGCAACAACGTGACGGTGCGGGCGCCGATGAGGGCGGGCAGGGCGCTGGCCAGGCGCAGCCGCAGCGGCTGGAGTGAAAGGGCGTAGCGCAGGCCATCGGTCAGTTGCTGTTGCGTGCGGTCAAGCCACTGGGTGTAAAGAGGGGCCAGGGCTTTCAGGGTGTCCGTCTGACCCGAGTGAGCCGCCTCGGCCATCAGCGCCGGGGTCAGTCCTGCCGTGGCCAAGGTCTCGACCGGCCAATAACATCTCCCAGCGGCCAGGTCGGCTCCCGCATCGCGGATGATGTTCAGACGCTGCAGGCCCATGCCATAGGCACGCCCAATCCGCAGCATTTCGTCTTGTGGCAAACGGCTGTAGCCGGGCAGATGTCGACCGCACAGTTCGGTCCAGAACTCTCCCACGCTGCCCGCCACCAGCCAGGTGTATTGGTCCAATTCAGCCTCGGTCTGCAAAGCCTGAAGTCCCTGACCGAACCGGGCCATGTCCAGTTGCTGGCCCCGAGTGATGTGGCCAAGGACCTGGCGCACGCTTTTTTGATCTTCCTGACTCAGGCCATGCAACAAAGGCAGGCACTCGGGCAGCGCTTGCATCAAAGCACGTTCATGCGGGTCGGTCTGCTGGCTGGCGAAAGCTTGCGTGAGCCGGATCAGTTCACGCTGCTCAGCCATGCCCTCATCGGCAGCGGCAATTCGGTGTGTCATCCTGTCCAGCAGGACTTGTCGTTCATGCTGGGGGAGGGTGGTGGTGTCGGCCACGGTGTCGGTGGCACGGGCCAGCAGGTAACCGATCGCCACCGGTGCCTGCAGCGACGCAGGCAGCAAACGGATCGACAGATCAAAAGACCGTGACACACCTCGCAACAGCCGTCGCTGATCGGGGTTCAAACCGGGGGCTGGTGTCCGCCGTTTCAATGGGGAGTTGTGCATGGTGGAATGGGATTGTCGCTTGACATGGGGTGTGATTTTTAATAGATTACTAACCAGTCAGTCAGTATCTTTTCCTTGGATATCACATGTTTCACTTCAGGACACTCGCCACACGGCGAGTTTTTCATTTCTGCATGACCGTCTCCATGTGGATGGTGTTGGGCGCTTGCTCCAAACAGGAAGCAGCTCCAGAGCCGGTGCGTGCCGTCAAACTCCTCTCGGTTTCTACGCAAGAACAGCAGGTGGCCGGTGAATATTCAGCCGAGGTGCGGGCCCGTGTGGAATCACGTCTGGGCTTTCAGGTGGCCGGCAAGCTGCTGGAGCGCCCGGCAGAGTTGGGTCAGCGAGTGCGGGTTGGACAGCTGTTGGCCCGCATCGATGGGCAAGACTTCCAATTGGCCGCACTGGCCGCACAGGCCCAAGTGAGCGCGACCCAAAGCCAGCGGGATCTGGCTTGGGCCGATTTGCAGCGCTTTGAATCCCTGAAGGCCCAAAACTTCATCAGTGGCGCCGAGTTGGAGCGCCGTCAAACCAGTTTGACAGCGGCCGAGGCGGCCTTGCAGCAGGCCAAAGCCCAGGCCCAGGCACAGGGCAACCAAACGGGATACACCCGTTTGACGGCGGGTCATGCGGGCGTGATCACCGGCGTGGAGGCCGAAGTGGGACAGGTGCTTTCTGCGGGGCAGCCGGTGGTGCGCTTGGCGCACGATGGGCCGCGTGATGCGGTCTTCTCGGTGTCGGAGGGCGTGGCCTTGACGTTGAAGCCGGGGCAAACCATGCAAGCCGTTCTGCTCAGCACGGGACAGTCCCTGAAAGGCCAGGTTCGCGAATTGGCAGCCAGTGCGGACCCGGTGACACGCACCTATTTGGTCAAGCTGGCCTTGAACGCGTCAGATCGCTTGCCTTTGGGGGCCACGATGCAGGTGCTGGCCTCGGGTTTACCGGGCAACCCGTCTGATCAGATCAGACTCCCGACCAGCGCTTTGAAGCAGGCAGGCAATGGCACGGTGGTTTGGGTGCTGGACGAGGCCAGCATGACCGTGAACACCCAGGCCGTGCAGCTTGGCCCACTGGTTGGCAATGAGGTGGTGATCACGGGCGGCCTCAAGCCAGGGCAAAAGGTGGTGGCTGCAGGCGTGCATGTGTTGTCGCCCGGACAAAAAGTCACGGTTTACGGTGCAGCTGCGACGGCCGTGCCTGCTGCAGCGGCCTCAGCCCCACGGTGAACGCATGAGCCAGAGCGAAAACACCCGTTTCAACCTCTCACGTTGGGCGCTGGAGCACCCGGCCCTGACGCGTTACCTGATGGTGGTGCTGATGGTGCTGGGCATGGCGTCGTACTTTCAATTGGGGCAGGACGAAGACCCGCCCTTCACCTTCCGCGCCATGGTGGTGCGGGCCTATTGGCCGGGTGCCACGGCCGCGCAGGTGGCCGAGCAGGTGACCGACAAGATCGAGCGCACCCTACAAGAGGTGCCCTATGCCGACAAGATCCGCAGCTACTCCAAGCCGGGTGAGGCGCAGATCATTTTCCAGATCAAGGACAACTCCCGGCCCGGTGACGTCCCTCAAATTTGGTACACCGTGCGCAAAAAGATTGGCGACATGCGGGGCAGTCTGCCGGCGGGTGTGGTGGGGCCGTTTTTCAACGACGATTTTGGCGATGTGTATGGCGTGATCTATGCCCTGAGCGGACAAGGTTTCACGGCGCCCGAGCTCAAGACCCAGGCCGAGAGCTTGCGGCAGGATTTGCTGCGCGTGCCCGATGTGGCCAAAGTCGAACTGTTCGGTGCACAAGACGAAAAGGTTTTCGTCGATGTGTCGCAAATGAAATTGTCGCAAATGGGCCTGGACATGGGCGCGGTGCTGGCCCAACTGGGCCAGCAAAACGCGGTCGAGTCGGCGGGCACCTTGCTGTCGCCTGTCGATGTGGTTCAGGTGCGTGTGGGCGGTCAGTTCCAGAGCCTGAGTGACCTGCAGGCCATGCCGATTCGCGGTGCTTCGGGTGCACAAATCCGCCTGTCCGACATCGCCACCGTGACGCGCGCAGTGGTGGACCCTCCCTCAGTCAAAGTCCATCATGATGGCCAGGAAGTGATTGCCCTGGGGGTGTCCATGGCCAAGGGTGGTGACATCATCGCTTTGGGCAAGTCCTTGCGCACGGCCATGGCCGCCACGCAGGCGAGCTTGCCCATCGGCATGCACCTCACCCAAGTACAGGATCAGCCCAGCGCCGTGTCCCAATCGGTCAACGAATTCATCAAGGTCCTGATCGAGGCGGTGGTGATCGTGCTGGCGGTGAGCTTTCTGGCCCTGGGCCTGCACAAGCGCCCAGGACAGCAACCACTGTGGCGTCGCTGGACCCTGGACATCCGGCCTGGACTGGTGGTGGGCATCACCATTCCGTTGGTGTTGGCGGTCACGTTTTTGGCCATGCATTACTTCGGTATTGGCTTGCACAAGATCTCGCTGGGCTCGCTCATCATTGCGCTGGGCTTGCTGGTGGACGATGCCATCATTGCGGTCGAGATGATGGTGCGCAAGATGGAAGAGGGTTACGACAAGGTGCGGGCCGCGACCTTTGCCTATGAACTCACAGCCATGCCGATGCTCACGGGCACCCTGATCACTGCGGCCGGTTTTCTGCCGATCGGCATGGCCAAATCCATGACGGGCGAATACACCTTTGCGATTTTTGCAGTGACCGTGGTGGCGTTGCTGGTCAGCTGGGTGGCATCCGTTTACTTTGTGCCCTATCTGGGGGCCTGGCTTTTGAGGGCGCCTGCGCACGCCGTCTCGGCCGGACAAGCCGATTCGGCAGAGATGTTTGACACGCCTTTTTACCGGCTTTTCCGCCGCTGGGTGACCTGGTGTGTCATCCACCGATGGAAAACGATCGGCATCACCATCGCCTTGTTTGCCTTGGGCATGGCGGGCATGGGCAAGGTGCAACAGCAATTCTTCCCGGACTCCAGCCGCCCTGAAATCATGGTCGACTTGTGGCTGCCTGAGGGCTCACCTTTCAAGGCCAGCGAGGACATGGCCCAAAGGGTCGAGCGACGCCTGGCCCAGGAAGAGGGTGTGCAATCGGTCACGGCCTGGGTGGGCTCCGGCGTGCCACGCTTTTATCTGCCTTTGGACCAAGTGTTTCAGCATTCCAACGTGTCACAGTTGATCGTGTTGCCCACCGATCTGAAAACCCGCGAAGTCCTGCGGGCCAAACTGCCCGCCTTGTTGGCACAGGAGTTTCCCGAGGTGCGTGGGCGCGTGAAGTTGCTGCCCAACGGACCGCCCGTGCCGTACCCGGTGCAATTCCGGGTGGTCGGGCCAGACCCCAAGGTCTTGCGCTCAAAGGCCGACGACATCAAAGACCAGCTGCGCCAGAACCCGAACACCCGTGGGGTGAATGACAACTGGAACGAGTCGGTCAAGACGGTGCGGCTGGAGGTGGACCAGGCCAAAGCCCGTGCCTTGGGCGTGACCAGCCAGTCCATTGCGCAGGCCTCGCGCATCTTGCTGTCGGGCTCCGCTGTGGGCCAGTACCGCGAGGGTGACAAACTGATCGACATCGTGCTGCGTCAGCCACTGCCCGAGCGCGATGCCCTGTCCGACCTGAGTCAGTCCTATGTGCCAACCGCTTCGGGTCGGTCGATCCCGCTGTTGCAGATCGCCACGCCGGTATTTGCCTGGGAACCCGGAGTGATGTGGCGAGAAGGGCGACAGTTTGCCATCACGGTACAGGCGGACATTGCCGAAGGGTTGCAAGGCGCGACGGTCACGTCCCAGTTGCTTCCGGCCCTCAAAAAGACCGAGGCCACTTGGCATGCCCAGGGCATGGGTGCGTACCGAATCGAAGTGGCGGGTGCCGTGGAGGAGAGCGCCAAAGGCTCGTCCTCGATCGCAGCGGGGGTGCCGGTCATGCTGTTCATCACTTTCACCCTGCTGATGCTGCAACTGCAAAGCTTCAGCCGCGCCATGCTGGTGTTTTTGACCGGTCCGCTGGGCATGGCGGGCGTGGCTGGTGCTTTGCTGGTGCTTGACCGCCCCTTTGGCTTCGTGGCCTTGTTGGGGGTGATTGCGCTCATGGGCATGATCCAGCGCAATTCCGTGATTTTGATTGACCAGATCGAGCAAGACCGTGCAGCAGGGTTGCCCGCCTGGCAGGCGGTGGTGGAGTCGGCGGTGCGGCGATTGCGGCCCATTGTGCTCACGGCCGCTGCAGCCGTACTGGCCATGATTCCCTTGTCGCGCAGCATCTTTTGGGGCCCGATGGCCGTCGCCATCATGGGGGGGCTGATCGTGGCCACGGCCTTGACCCTGCTGGCCTTGCCCGCCATGTATGCCGCCTGGTTCCGAATTGATCGACCAAATCCATCCCGGGCCTGAATGGGGTCTGTTGAAGCGGCTAAAATAGAAAGTTGACCGATTTCACGAGGGCGGTCAGGCGTGTCAGATGGCCTGAGGGGCGTATGGCGGTCCTGTCGCCCTTTTTGTTTGGACCTGCGCGGGTGGCGAAATTGGTAGACGCACCAGGTTTAGGTCCTGACGGTGGCAACACTGTGCGGGTTCGAGTCCCGCCCCGCGCACCAACTGACTGGCGGCCAAGGGGGTAACCCGGTGGCCTGAGAGACATTCAATTAACCGAGAACGACGATGACTGTGACTGTTGAAACCCTTGAAAAGCTGGAACGCAAGATCACCCTGACTGTGCCTGTGACGGCCATCCAGTCCGAAGTGGACGCCCGCCTGAAGAAAATGGCCCGTACCGTCAAAATGGACGGTTTCCGTCCTGGCAAGGTGCCCATGAATGTGGTTGCCCAGCGTTACGGGTACTCGGTTCAGTACGAAGTCCTGAACGACAAAGTGGGTGAGGCCTTTGCCGTGGCTGCGAACGAAGCCAAGGTGCGCGTGGCCGGTCAGCCCCGCATTTCTGAAAAAGACGGTGCGCCCGAGGGCGAGCTGAACTTTGAAGCCATTTTCGAGGTGTACCCCGAAGTCAAGCTGGGCAACCTGGCCGATACCGAAGTGGAAAAACTCACAGCCGAAGTGTCCGGTGCCGCCATCGACAAGACCGTCGATATCCTGCGCAAGCAGCGCCGAACCTTCGCCCAGCGCCCCCAAGACGCTGCAGCACAACTGGGTGACCGCGCCACCATCGACTTTGAAGGCAAGATCGATGGTGAAGCGTTCTCTGGCGGCAAGGCCGAAGATTTTCAGTTCATCCTGGGCGATGGCCAGATGCTCAAGGAATTTGAAGACGCCGTGCACGGCATGAAGTCCGGTGAAAGCAAAACCTTCCCTCTGGCCTTCCCCGCCGATTACCACGGCCAGGATGTGGCGGGTAAAACCGCTGATTTCATGGTCACGGTCAAGAAGATCGAAGCCGCCAACTTGCCCGAAGTCAACGAAGCCCTGGCCAAGTCCTTGGGCATCGCCGATGCCAGCGTTGAGGGCCTGCGCGCTGACATCCGCAAAAACCTCGAGCGGGAAGTCAAATTCCGTCTGCTCGCCCGCAACAAACAAGCCGCGATGGATGCTTTGGTGGCCAAGGCCGAACTGGATTTGCCCCAAACCATCGTTCAAAGCGAAATCGAGCGCCTGAAAGAGGGCGCCCGTGCCGACCTGAAGCAACGTGGCGTCAAGGATGCCGACAATGCGCCGATCCCAGACGACATCTTCCGTCCACAGGCCGAGCAGCGCGTGCGCCTGGGTCTGGTGGTGGCCGAAGTGGTGCGTGGCCATACCCTGCACGCCAAGCCAGAGCAGATCAAGGCCCACATCGAAGAACTGGCTGCCAGTTATGAGCGCCCCGACGAGGTGGTGCGTTGGTACAACAGTGACAACCAGCGTTTGGCCGAAGTCGAAGCGGTGGTCATTGAGAGCAATGTGTCCGATTTCGTCCTGGCCCAGGCCAAAGTGGTCGAAAAAGCCATCACTTTTGAAGAGTTGATGGGTCAGCAGGCCTGATGGACATTGGGATCCCTGAAGCATGGGGCTTGGGCCGGGCTTGCAGTCTGGCTGACAAGCCCCATCTTTTTGGGGTCGGGTAGAAAACCCGGGTAAAGTCTTCTTTGAATTTTCTGGAGAAAAGATGAGCGCACTGGACATCACAAACTTGGGCATGGTGCCCATGGTCATCGAGCAGTCGGGTCGTGGCGAACGCGCCTATGACATCTATTCGCGCTTGCTCAAGGAGCGCGTGATCTTCCTGGTCGGCGAAGTCAATGACCACATGGCCAATCTGATCGTGGCCCAGTTGCTGTTCCTGGAGAGCGAAAACCCCGAAAAGGACATCTCCCTGTACATCAATTCCCCCGGTGGCTCGGTCAGTGCAGGCATGGCCATTTACGACACCATGAACTTCATCAAACCCGATGTGTCGACGCTTTGCAACGGCATGGCCGCCAGCATGGGTGCTTTTCTGCTGTCATCGGGCGCCAAAGGCAAGCGTTTTTCATTGCCCAATTCCAAGGTCATGATCCACCAACCCCTGGGCGGTGCGCGTGGCCAAGCCACCGAAATCGAGATCGCTGCCCGCGAAATCGTGAAGACCCGTGCCCAACTCAACCGCATCCTGGCGGAAAACACGGGTCAGCCCCTGGAGAAGATCGAATTCGACACCGAGAGAGACTATTACCTCTCAGCCACTGAATCCAAAGACTACGGATTGATTGACGAAGTCATTACCAAACGCGCCTGAAGGTGGGTGGCCTGACCCACTCATTGCCTGACGGCGTTGACCTCTTCGGGGTGAACGCCGTTTTTCTTTCGTTATCATTGGCAAATTCCGGATTCCGAGGCGATCTATATGGCCGATAAAAAAGGCTCAAGCACTGAGAAGAACCTGTTCTGCTCCTTTTGCGGCAAAAGTCAGCACGAGGTCAAAAAGCTGATCGCAGGACCATCGGTTTTCATTTGCGACGAATGCATTGATCTGTGCAACGACATCGTCCGCGATGAACTGGCCTCTGTCACCAGTGTGAGCGAGGGTGCCAAAGATGGCCTGCCGACGCCATTGGACATCAAGTCCAACCTCGACAACTATGTGATTGGGCAGGAAAAGGCCAAGCGCAGCCTGGCGGTGGCGGTGTACAACCACTACAAGCGCCTCAAGCACAAGGACTCGGCCAAAAAAGACGATGTCGAACTGGCCAAAAGCAACATCTTGCTGATCGGCCCGACTGGTTCGGGCAAAACCTTGCTGGCGCAGACCATGGCCCGCATGCTGGATGTGCCCTTTGTGATGGCCGACGCCACCACCCTGACCGAAGCCGGTTATGTGGGCGAAGACGTCGAAAACATCGTGGCCAAACTGTTGCAGACCTGCAACTACGATGTCGAGCGGGCCCAGCGCGGCATCGTCTACATCGACGAAATCGACAAGATCACCCGCAAGTCGGACAACCCTTCGATCACGCGCGACGTGTCGGGCGAGGGCGTGCAGCAGGCCTTGCTCAAGCTGGTGGAGGGCACCATGGCCAGCGTGCCGCCCCAAGGCGGGCGCAAACACCCGAATCAGGATTTTCTGCAGATTGACACCACCAACATCCTCTTCATTTGTGGCGGTGCTTTTGCCGGGCTCGAAAAGGTCATTGAAAACCGCACCGAGTCGGGCGGAATCGGATTCGGCGCAGCGGTCAAGAGCAAGAAACAGCGCTCTCTCACTGAGGTTTTCACCGAAGTCGAACCCGAAGACCTCATCAAGTTTGGCCTGATTCCTGAGTTGGTGGGCCGATTACCCGTGGTGGCCACCTTGGCCGAGTTGAGCGAGGATGCCCTGGTCCAGATTCTGACCGAGCCCAAAAATGCGGTAGTGAAACAGTTCACCAAGCTGTTGGCCATGGAAGGCGTGGAGCTTGAAGTTCGACCCAACGCGCTGACGGCCATGGCCCGCAAGGCCCTGGCCCGAAAAACGGGTGCCCGAGGCCTGCGCTCCATCATGGAGCAGGCCTTGATTGACACCATGTTTGAATTGCCCAATCAGGTGAATGTTGAAAAAGTGGTGGTGGACGAGTCGGTGATTGATGACAATAAACCACCATTGCTGGTTTACCGCGAATCGGCCAAGCAGGCTTGAGCCGTCTGGATCAGCCCTTGCGCCGATTCCTTTTGGCCTTTGTGCCTTGAAATCGCCAGTGCTGCATCCATGTGTAGTTGAATTGCCTTGAGGGACACACCATGTCTGGACACACACCTTTGCCTTCGACCCCGATTGAGCTGCCCATGCTGCCCCTGCGGGATGTGGTGGTTTTCCCACACATGGTGATTCCCCTGTTTGTTGGGCGCCCCAAAAGCATCAAGGCGCTGGAGTCGGCCATGTCTGCCGAGCGGCGGATCATGCTGGTTGCCCAAAAAACAGCTGCCAAGGACGAGCCCGCCATCGACGACATGTTCGATGTGGGCTGTGTGTCTACCATTTTGCAAATGCTCAAATTGCCCGATGGCACGGTCAAGGTCCTGGTAGAAGGGCAGCAGCGCGCCTTGGTCAAATCCATTGTGGATGGCGAGGCGCACTTTCTGGCCACCGTCACGCCGGTGGACCCTTTGGCCGAGCAATCCGATGCGAGCAGTGAAATTGAAGCGCTGCGCCGTGCCGTGATGCAGCAATTTGACCAGTACGTCAAACTCAACAAGAAAATCCCGCCAGAAATACTGACTTCGATCTCCAGCATCGACGATGCCGGCCGGCTGGCCGATACCATCGCCGCCCATTTGCCCCTGAAGCTGGAAAACAAACAGCAAGTGCTGGATTTGTCCAGCATCAAGGCACGACTTGAAAACCTGTTTGCTCAACTGGAACACGAAGTCGACATCCTCAATGTGGACAAGCGCATCCGTGGCCGCGTGAAGCGGCAGATGGAAAAAAACCAGCGTGATTTCTATCTGAACGAACAGGTCAAGGCGATTCAGAAAGAGCTGGGCGAGGGCGAAGAGGGCGCGGACATCGAGGAAATCGAAAAGAAAATCAAGTCGGCCAAAATGTCTGCCGAAGCCCGGAAAAAAGCCGAAGGCGAGCTGAAAAAACTCAAGCTCATGTCGCCGATGTCGGCCGAAGCCTCTGTGGTGCGCAATTACCTGGATGTTCTGACCGGCTTGCCCTGGAGCAAAAAGACCAAGCTCAAGCATGATTTGTCCAATGCCGAGGAGGTGTTGAACCAGGACCACTTTGGTCTGGACAAGGTCAAGGACCGCATCCTTGAATACCTCGCAGTTCAGCAACGGGTGGACAAGGTCAAGGCCCCGATCCTGTGCCTGGTCGGACCACCGGGGGTGGGCAAGACCTCCTTGGGGCAATCCATTGCCAAGGCCACGGGCCGCAAATACGTGCGCATGGCCCTGGGGGGGATGCGCGACGAGGCCGAAATTCGTGGACACCGCCGCACCTACATTGGCGCCTTGCCCGGCAAGGTGTTGCAAAACCTGAACAAGGTCGGCACCAAAAATCCGCTGTTCTTGCTCGATGAAATCGACAAGTTGGGCACGGATTTCCGCGGCGACCCTTCCAGCGCCTTGCTGGAAGTGCTCGATCCAGAACAGAACCACACATTTGGCGACCACTATGTGGAGGTCGATTTTGACCTCAGCGATGTGATGTTTGTGGCCACCTCGAACTCGATGAACATCCCTTCGGCATTGCTCGACCGGATGGAGGTCATCCGTCTGTCGGGTTATACCGAAGACGAAAAAACCAGCATTGCCATGAAGTATTTGCTGCCCAAGCAAATGGCCAACAACGGCGTCAAGACCACCGAACTGGAGGTCACCGAGCAGGCTGTTCGCGATGTGGTGCGTTATTACACCCGCGAAGCCGGTGTGCGCTCTCTCGAGCGTGAATTGGGCAAGATCTGCCGAAAAGTGGTCAAGGCGTTGCTGCTCAAGCAAATGTCTCCCCAGGTTCTTGTGACGGCCGACAATCTGAACGATTTCTTGGGGGTACGCAAGTACACCTACGGCCGCGCCGAACAAAAGAACCAGATTGGCCAGGTGGTCGGACTGGCCTGGACCGAGGTGGGGGGTGATTTGCTCACCATTGAAGCGGCGCTGATGCCGGGCAAGGGCGTGATCACCCGAACAGGCTCGCTGGGCGATGTGATGAAGGAGTCGGTTGAAGCGGCGCGCACCGTGGTGCGCAGTCGTTCGCGCCTGCTGGGCATCAAGGATGAGGTGTTTGAAAAGAAAGACCTGCACATCCACGTCCCGGACGGTGCCACACCCAAAGATGGGCCGAGTGCAGGCGCAGCCATGACCACGGCCATGGTTTCGGCCATGACAAGCATCCCGGTGCGGGCCGATGTGGCCATGACCGGCGAGATCACGCTGCGCGGCGAGGTCACAGCGATTGGTGGCTTGAAAGAAAAGTTGTTGGCTGCCTTGCGTGGCGGGATCAAGACCGTGTTGATTCCTGAAGACAATGTGAAAGACCTGCAGGACATCCCCGAGAATGTCAAAAGCGGTCTCGAAATTGTGCCGGTCAAATGGATTGATCAGGTACTCGACATTGCGCTGGAGTCCCAGCCTGTTCCCTTGACTGACGAAGAAGTTGCAGCCGCTTCGCTCTCGGCTGTACCCGCCACACCCAACACCGAGGCGGTGAAACACTGATGCATTTTTTTCTGGGGGAGCCTCAAACTCTCCCTGAAATTGCATTACAATCTCACCACTTTCTCGGTGTTGATCTTCAGCATCTTCACTGTTGAAATGCGCGGGAATAGCTCAGTTGGTAGAGCGCAACCTTGCCAAGGTTGAGGTCGCGAGTTCGAGCCTCGTTTCCCGCTCCAGACACCGGAAGTTGTATCCAACCCTTCCGAACAAAAAAGGAAGCCCCAGGCTTCCTTTTTTGTTTCCCATTTCGGTGCATCAGTTCACCATCACCAGTTTGCCTTTGACGCTGCGTGAACCCATCAGCGCATATGCGTTTTTGAGTTCATGCATAGGAAGGAGGCGGTCAAGAACCGGTTTGATTTTGCCTTGGCCGTACCAGCTGGCCAATTCGCCCATCATGGCCGCATTGGCCTGGGGTTCGCGTTTTGCAAAATCACCCCAGAAAACACCCACCAGTGAGGCCCCTTTGAGCAATGGCAGGTTCAAGGGCAGTGATGGGATGGGGCCACCCGCAAACCCCACCACCAGATAGCGGCCACGCCAGGCGATGGATCGAAACGCGGGTTCTGCCAAATCGCCACCCACCGGGTCATAGACCACGTCGGGGCCTTTGCCACCGGTCAGGGTTTTGAGCGCATCGCGCAGGTTTTCACGGCTGTAGTTGATGGTGGCATCCGCTCCCAAAGATTGGCACAACGCACACTTTTCATCGGTCGAAGCCGCAGCAATCACTTGGGCCCCTTTGGCTTTGGCAATCTGGATGGCGGCAGTGCCCACGCCCCCTGCAGCGCCGAGCACCAGCACAGTTTCACCGGGCTGCAGGGCAGCACGATCCACCAGGGCGTGGTGCGAGGTGGCATAGGTCATGATGAACGCAGCCCCGTCGGTGGTCGCAAAGCCGTTGGGCAAAGGCATGCACAATTTGGCAGGTGCCAGGGTGTGGGTGCCAAAGCCTCCCGTGCCGGACAGGCATGCCACGCTTTGCCCGACATGCAGGTTTTGTACCCCTTCGCCGATGGCCTCGATGGTGCCTGCGTACTCGGAGCCAGGCACGAAGGGCAACTCGGGTTTCATCTGGTACTTGTTCTGCACAATCAGCAGGTCGGGGAAATTCAGGCTGGCGGCCTTGATCTGAATGAGCACCTGGCCCGGTCCGGGGATGGGGGTGGGCAGTTCTTTCCAGACCAGGGCATCCACGCCCGTTGGGTTTTCGCAAAGCCATGCATGCATGCGGTGTCTCCAAATGAAATCAAGGTTCAAAGTTTGAATCTTAGGCATTGAGCAGTCGGCCTTTGTGTCCCCCTAGCGACCCGATTCACGGTCGGTATTTTTGGAAAAAGCATGCCGTCCATCAACTACTGTCATCCACCTACAATGGCTTCATCCTCATTCGCACAAGTATGAAAATCCTGATCTCCAACGACGATGGCTTCCGGGCTGACGGCATCGTGGCTTTGCATGCGGCACTTCAAGGCATCGCCGAGGTGGAGGTGGTGGCGCCTGAGCACAACAACAGCGCCAAATCGAATGCCCTGACTTTGCACACGCCTTTGTATGTGCACCGTGCAGACAACGGGTTTCGGTATGTCAATGGCACGCCTGCCGATTGCGTTCACATCGCCCTGACAGGCTTGTTGGGGTATCGCCCCGATCTGGTGATCTCGGGCATCAACAACGGTGCCAACATGGGGGACGACACCTTGTATTCCGGCACGGTCGGTGCCGCAATGGAGGGCTATTTGTTTGGCATTCCAGCCATGGCGGTGTCCCAGATCACCAAGGGCTGGACGCATCTGGATGCGGCCGCGGCCACAGTCAGGCGCATGGTTGAACAAATGATCCACCAACAAATGGTCGGCACACGGCCCTGGCTGTTGAACGTGAACATTCCCAATTTGCCGCTCGCTCAAATCAAGCCCCCCAAGGTCTGTCGTCTCGGGCGACGCCATGTGGCCGAACCGGTCATCACCCAGGTGGACCCGAGGGGACAGACCATGTACTGGATCGGCAATGCCGGCGCAGCGATGGACGACAGCGCAGGCACCGACTTCCATGCGGCCGATCAAGGGCACGTGGTGGTCACTCCCTTGAAAGTGGATTTGACCGAACATGATCACCTGCAGGCCTGGGGTCAGACCTGCGCCCGCTTGTGGCAGCAGGACGGCGCATGAAACCCCGGCCCAGTTTCCCGGCCAAATTGAGTCCTTCAGCTGCGCCAGCGAAATCGGGCCTGAAGAAGGTGGAGCCAGCGACTGCACCAGGGCCAAGAGCCGTGCGCACCGCGACAGCGCCCACACGCACGGTTTCCATGGGTTTGGGGCTGGATTCGGGCGCTGTGAGGGCTCAGATGGTCGCCAAGTTGGCCGCGCAAGGGGTGCGCGACCGCCTTGTTTTGCAGGCCATGGGTGTTGTGGAGCGTCACCGATTCGTAGAAACGGCTTTGGCCGTCCAAGCCTACGAGGACACCAGTCTGCCGATCGGTCTCGGACAAACCATCTCCAAACCCAACGTCGTGGCCCGCATGATCGAATTGCTGCGCGAAGGTGCACAAGGCAAATTGGGCCGGATACTTGAAATCGGTACAGGTTGCGGCTACCAGGCGGCGGTGCTCAGCCATGTGGCCACCGAGGTCTACAGCATCGAGCGTATCCGGGGCTTGCATGAAAAGGCCAAAAAAAACCTGTTGCCCTTTCGACTGCCCAATGTGCATCTGCTGTTTGGCGATGGCATGTTGGGTTTTGCCAAGGGTGCGCCCTATGCCGGCATCATCTCGGCGGCGGGCGGGGAAGATGTGCCGCAAGCCTGGCTCGATCAATTGGCCGAGGGTGGGCGCCTGGTCGCTCCGACGGTGACCCAAGCCGGCCATCAAGCGCTGGTGGTCATTCACAAAACCCCTGGTGGCTTTGACAGACAGGTCTTGGAGGCCGTGCATTTTGTCCCTCTAAAATCAGGCATTGATTGAAGGATTGAACCTGGATGAGCTTGCGTCATATTTCCCGTCTTGGGTCGGTTGCCATGATGTTGCTGGTGCTGTCAGCCTGCACCACCTCGCCCAGATCGCCAGCGCCGGTTGAAAATCGCAGCGTTGCTGCCCCATCTCCCGCCGGCGCCGCCGCCTCTGCGCCAGTGACGCCGATGCCCAGCCCCGCCGTCAAAGCAGAAACCGTTTCTGAAAATGCGGGCAAACCAGGCTTTTACACGGTGCAAAGGGGAGACACCCTCACGCGCATTGCACTGGACCATGGCCAATCCTGGCGTGACCTGGCTGCCTGGAACAATTTGTCCAATGCCCATTTGATTGAAGTCGGTCAGGTTTTACGGGTTGCGCCCCCTGGTGCATCGGCAGAGGCCAGCGGTGTCGTTGTTCAGCCCGTGGGGCCATCCGCTCCAACATCGACCAAATCCCCCCAGGTTGCGCCACCCGCTTTGCCCCCTTCAAGCGCCGATCAGGGAATGGCCTTTGCCTGGCCCGCCAACGGCCAGGTGATCGGAAGTTTTGACGAGGTCAAGAACAAGGGCCTGGACATTGCGGGTCAAGCTGGCGACCCCGTTCTGGCTGCAGCCGACGGTCAAGTGGTCTATGCAGGATCGGGCTTGCGCGGTTACGGCAACTTGATCATCCTCAAGCACAACAACACGTTTTTGACGGCATATGCCCACAACCAGACCTTGCTCGTCAAGGAAGATCAAACCGTTCGCAAGGGCCAAAGAATTGCAGAGATGGGCAAGACGGATGCTGAACGGGTCAAACTCCATTTCGAAATCCGTCGCCAAGGCAAACCCGTTGATCCTGCCAGGTTTTTGCCGGCGCGCTGATGGGCGTGTCCTCGCTTTGATTGAGGCGGGATGTTGGTTGACCCATCCAGGTCGTGAGGGCATCTTCACGGTCTTTTCGGCCTGACATCCTGAGACAATCGACGCATGAGCGAACACGATTTTTCCATGTCCCCTGACCTTATGGTTCCGGCTATTCCCAGCAGCAGCCCTCTGCCCGAGGGCAGTTTGCATGTGGTCTCCCTCGACATAGATGCCCAAGGTATCGCCCGTCGACCGGATGGCAAAGTGGTGTTCATCGAAGGTGCTTTGCCTTTCGAGTGGGTGTCCGTGCAGGTGCACCGGCAAAAAAACAATTGGGAGCAGGGGACGGTTACCCAAATCCATCACGAGTCCTCACAGCGCGTGCGCCCGGGCTGCCCGCACTTTGGTTTGCATGCCGGCGCCTGCGGGGGCTGCAAGATGCAACACCTGGAGGCTTCAGCCCAGGTGGCCGTCAAACAACGTGTCCTTGAGGACAACCTCTGGCATCTGGGCAAGGTCAAGCCCGAAACACTGCTGCGCCCGATTGAGGGGCCGGCCTGGGGGTACCGCTACCGCGCACGCCTGTCTGTGCGCTATGTGATCAAAAAAGGCGAAGTCCTGATTGGTTTTCACGAGCGGAAAAGCCGCTACATCGCTGACATGAAGGTCTGCCCGGTCCTGCCACCCCATGTCAGCCGCATGTTGGTGCCCTTGCGCCGATTGATTGGCCAGATGCAATCCCGTGAAACCTTGCCTCAACTGGAGCTGGCTTGCGGCGATGAGGTCACCGCCCTGGTGCTGAGGCATCTGGAACCTTTGTGCGAAGATGACAAAGCCCTGTTGCGGGCCTTTGCATCAGAGCACCAGGTGCAGTGGTGGCTGCAACCCAAAGGGCCAGATACCGTGCATTTGCTGGACGAGGGTGGGGCTCAACTGCGTTACAGCCTGCCCGACTTTGACATCACCATGCCGTTTCGGCCGACCGATTTCACCCAAGTCAACCCGCACATCAACCGGGTTTTGGTGGCCCGGGCTTTGCGCCTGCTCCAGGCGCAAAAGAACGAGCGTGTGATCGACTGGTTCTGCGGTCTGGGCAACTTCACGTTGCCCATGGCGACGCAGGCGGGGGAGGTGCTGGGCATCGAAGGTGCCGAAACCCTGGTGGCACGTTCGCGCGACAACTACGCCCTGAACCAGGCCTGCCGGCCCGAAGGCCAGAAACTGGCCCCTACTCAGTTTGTGGCCCGCAATCTGTTCGACATGACACACGACATGTTGGTGGCCGACGGCACCGCCGACAAATGGCTGGTGGACCCACCGCGTGAAGGGGCCTTTGCTCTGAGCAAGGCCTTGGCCGAGCTGCACGAAAACCCCCTGCTGCGACAAGGCTGGCAACCCCCTCGGCGCATTGTTTATGTGAGTTGCAACCCGGCGACCTTGGCGCGAGATGCAGGCATTCTGGTGCACCGCGCGGGCTACCGTTGTGTGAGCGCAGGCGTGGTCAACATGTTTGCACACACAGCGCATGTGGAAAGCATGGCGGTGTTCGAGTTGGCGCCGATGGTCAATCACTGAAAGTGCCAAAAGGCTGCCCTGCAATGAACAAAGGCTCCCAAGGGAGCCTTTGTTGCATGGGAAACTGATTCGGTAAAGATCAGTCGCGATCGCCACCCATGATGCCCAGAAGGGCCAGCAAGCTCTGGAAGATGTTGAAAACGCTCAAATACAAGGCCAGGGTGGCGCTGATGTAATTGGTTTCGCCGCCGTCGAGGATGCGCTTGATGTCGTAGAGCAAAAAGGCGCTGAAAATGCCAATGGCAAGGGTAGAAAGCACCAACATGCCAGCTGTCGAGCCCACAAAAACGTTGATGATGCCACCCACCATCAACACCATGGCCCCGACAAACAGCCATTTGCCCATGCCAGACAAATCCCGCTTGATCACCGTGGCCAGACTGGCCATCACGAAAAAGACGCCGGCCGTCCCGGCAAAAGCGGTCATCACCAGGTCGGCGCCATTCTTGAAGCCCAGCACCATGGCGATCATGCGAGAGAGCATCAAGCCCATGAAAAAGGTGAACGCGAGAAGCACCGGGACACCAGCCGCCGAATTCTTGGTTTTCTCGATGGCGAACATGAAGCCGAAAGCGCCACCCAGGAATACCACCAGACCCACTGCGCCGGACAAGGATTGTGTGATGCCGGTGCTCACGCCAAGCCAGGCCCCCAGAACGGTCGGCAGCATGCTCAGGGCCAGCAGCCAATAGGTGTTGCGCAAAACGCGGTTACGGGTGGCCAAATCGGTGCCATGGCCCCAATCCGTGCTGTTGAGTGTGCGAAGGTCGCTCATGTCGTCTCTCCTGTTCAAACCCTGAAATCAAGGCTTTTGCATTGTAGGGGTCGGATGCTGGGCCAGATCAATATCCGATCCTTCATGGGGTTATCGGGGTGAATCTGTTGGGCTGCGCGCGTCAGCCAAGTCGCAAAGCGGGCCGGTGTATGCTCGAACATTTGAAATTAAGACCTGCCTGCCATGAAAACCCAATCCACACTTGATTTATCCGATGTGAAAGCCATTGCTGCTGCGGCTGAAGCCGAAGCACTGAAAAACAGCTGGGCGGTGAGCATCGCCATTGTTGATGCAGGCGGTCATTTGCTGCACTTCACCCGCCTCGATGGTGCGCCCCCTGTTTCATCGCACATTGCACCTGCCAAAGCACATACTGCCGCATTGGGTCGCCGTGAGAGCAAGATTTATGAAGAAGTGATCAACGGAGGGCGCTATTCGTTTTTGTCTGCCCCGGCCATCCAGGGCATGCTCGAAGGCGGTGTGCCCATCATGAAGGATGGCTACTGCATGGGCGCAGTGGGCGTCAGTGGCGTCAAATCGAGCGAAGACGCGCAGATTGCCAAAGCCGGTATTGCCGCGATCGGGCTGTGAGCGACAAAGTCCATCCAAGACCCAGACAAAAAAGCCACCTGTCGGTGGCTTTTTTGATGGACAGGCCGGATGGCGAAATCAGTACAGGTCCAACACCGCGCCTTTGCTGGCACTTGCGGCATTGAAAGCAAACTTCGCCTGCACGCCACGGGTGTAGCGGGGCGCTGGCGCTTTCCAGCCTTCGCGGCGTTTGGCCAGTTCGGACTCTGGCACATTCAATTCCAGAATCAGTTTGTGCGCATCGATGGTGATGCTGTCCCCTTCATTCACAAACGCGATGGTGCCACCTGCGGCGGCTTCAGGGGCGACGTGGCCCACCACCATGCCCCAAGTGCCGCCCGAAAAACGGCCGTCGGTGATCAGGCCCACGCTTTCGCCCAGACCGGCACCGATCAGGGCACCTGTGGGGGCCAGCATTTCGGGCATGCCAGGACCGCCTTTGGGGCCCAGGTAGCGCAAAACCATCACATCGCCTGGCACGATCTTGCCCGCCAAAATGGCTTCCAGGGCCGACTGCTCGTCGTCAAAGACGCGGGCCGGGCCGGTGATGACCGGGTTTTTCAGGCCCGTGATCTTGGCCACGGCTCCTTCGGGGGACAGATTGCCCTTCAGGATGGCCAGGTGGCCTTGCTTGTACATGGCCTTTTCGATGGAGTGAATGACGCTTTCGTCCGGTGGCGCATCGGGCACATCTTTCAGAGTCTCGGCAATGGTTTGGCCAGAGATGGTGATGCAGTCGCCGTGCAGCAAACCAGCATTCAGCAAAATCTTCATCACTTGTGGAATGCCGCCAGCCTGGTGCAAGTCGACCGCCAGGGCTTTGCCGCTGGGCTTGAGATCGCACAACACAGGCGTGCGCTGACGAATGCGTTCGAAGTCGTCGATGCTCCATTCGACACCTGCGCAATGGGCAATTGCCAGGAAGTGCAACACCGCATTGGTCGAGCCCCCCGTGGCCATGATCACGGCGACGGCATTTTCGATGGATTTGCGTGTGACGATGTCGCGGGGCTTCAGGTCTTTCTGGATGGCCTGAACCAGAACCCGGGCGGAATCCTTGGCGGACTGCACCTTTTCATCGTGCACATTGGCCATGGTGGAGGAGTAGGGCAGGGAAATGCCGAGGGCCTCGAAAGCGGAAGACATGGTGTTGGCGGTGTACATGCCACCACACGAGCCAGTCCCGGGAATGGCCCGTTTTTCGATTTCCAGCAGGTCATGGTCACTGAGTTTGCCTGCGGCGTTTTCACCCACCGCTTCGAAAACACTCACGATGTTCAGGTCCTTGCCTTGGTAGCGGCCAGGCAAAATGGTCCCGCCATAAACATAAATGGCTGGGACATTGGCCCGCAACATGCCCATCAAGCCACCCGGCATGTTTTTGTCGCACCCACCGATGACCACGACGCCGTCCATCCATTGGCCCTGAACGCAGGTTTCGACGCAGTCGGCGATCACCTCGCGGGATACCAGCGAGTATTTCATCCCTTCGGTGCCCATGGCCATGCCGTCCGAGATGGTGGGGGTGCCAAACACCTGGGCATTGCCACCGGCTTCTTCAATGCCTTGGATGGCGGCGTCGGCCAACTTTTGCAATCCGCTGTTGCAAGGCGTGATGGTGCTGTGGCCATTGGCCACGCCGATCATGGGTTTGACAAAGTCGCCTTCTTCGTAGCCCATGCCGTAGTACATCGAACGGTTCGGGGCGCGGGATTTGCCCTCGGTGATGTTGGCGCTGCGGTGGTTGATGGGTTTGATCGGAATGATTTTGTCGCTCATGGTGGTGTCTCGTGGGGGTCAAAAAAACTGGTCACATTCTAGCGGTCCCCGTCCATGGCGTATGGGTCAGCCCAAGGCATTGGATCGCACTGAGTGAGGTCATCTTGTCGGTGCACAATCCGAACATGCTCATTCACCCTCATATTGATCCGATTGCCCTGCAGCTGGGGCCCTTGGCGATCCATTGGTATGGATTGACCTATCTGGCCGCTTTTGGCCTTTTTTTCTGGCTGGGCGTCAGACGTCTGTCTCACCCGCCATTCAGGCATCTGCCGGTCTGGCAAAAAAGGGATGTGGAAGACATCCTGTTTCTGGGTGTGTTGGGCGTGGTGCTGGGT
>Ga0255124_1000005_pt1 | contig 123449 bp, 95 predicted proteins | sample Law_Cont_RepB_8d_FD_188564 | JGI IMG/M metagenome (GOLD analysis project Ga0255124, IMG submission 188564) | Freshwater microbial communities from St. Lawrence River, New York, United States - Law_Cont_RepB_8d | ecosystem: Environmental > Aquatic > Freshwater > River | place: USA: New York... | reverse complement strand
CGTTGGCCCAGCCTTTGTAATCGGTGGCGCTGAGTTCGAACAACAAGAAATATCGCTTGCCGCCTTTCAAAAACAACGAATGGTCGCGATAGCTATCGAAGGCTGTCTCGTATCCCCGAAAACACTCATCTTTGGCATCGTCATCGGCCAAACAGAACTTGCCCGTCCAGTTGCTTCTGCATTTGATCCCAAAATGATTGTTGCAATTTTTCGCCAATTTGCTGTTGCCACTGGCGCTTTCCAACACCCCCTGCCCTAGCGTAATACTCGCGGGAACCCCATACGCACGCATTTCTTGCATCGCCACCAGCTTGAATGAGTCAATGTATTGACGGGTGCTCATCAACTGTGCCGACAACTCCACGCACAAAAACAGACTCAAACACAACACCCAATACCTACGGCCAAAATGTTGCTGAAAAGGAATCTCCATTGTTACAAACCTAGCCCTGGCATCGCAAAGCCAACAATCAATTTATCCAACGAATGTGCAATACCATGCGATAAATCCGTAATAAATCCCGATTTTTGTACATATCATGATGAAACGCATTCTGTTTACCCTTCTGGCCCTCATCAGTTTCAGCAACGCTTGGTCACAATTTGGTTTCCCAAAACCTGTTTTCAAGCCCAGCTTCTCCAAAACACAAGCCAAAGCGGGCGATGTAATTGACATCATCATTCGGTTCGATGTGGCCAAAGGATTTCACGTGTATAGTGAAAAAAGCGATTGTGGTGACGACAACGGCCCGATCCGCGCCAGCATCGATTTCACGCCCAACCCCAGCTACCAATTGGTGGGCAAATTTTATGGCGTTGGCGATCACATGGTCAAAGAAACCGATGTCTTCAATTGCAGCACCGGCGAATTTACGGGCAAAGGCGAGTTTCGACAGAAAATTAAGGTACTGAAAAGCATTCCTGCCGGCGGCATACAAATGTTGTTTAACGGACAGATTTGCAATGAAGGCGGATGCGATAACATCAGAGACGTTAAAATTGCGAGTCCAGCCCTCGAAGTCACCGGCACCGCCGCAGCAGACCAAACCCTGTCGCAGCCAATCGCCCCTGGTCCAGATGCCCTTGATACAGTAGCAACCACTGTCACCGAAGCCCCCATCGCCGTGAGTGCAGAAGCACCGGCCTACAAGCAAGCAAAAGTGTTGCCCTTGAAGACCTTTAACGGACAAGCCAACGAAGAACAGAGCAGCGGATTCTTGGGATTGTTCATTTTGGCGTTCGTGAGTGGATTAACCGCCTTGCTCACCCCTTGCGTATTCCCCATGATCCCCATGACGGTTTCGTTTTTCATCAAAAACAACAACCGCAAAATTGCATTGCGCGATGCAGCCATTTTCTCTGTCAGCTTGATCGGTTTTTATACAATCATCGGAACCATCGTTGCCATCAGTTTTGGCTCCAACGCCGCCAACTTCGTGAGCACACACTGGATTCCCAATATTTTCTTCACCCTCATTTTTATCGTTTTTGCCGCGAGTTTCTTTGGCGCCTTTGAAATCACCCTGCCCTCTTGGATTGTGAACAAGGTAGACCAACAAGCCGATAAAGGCGGAATCACCGGCGCGATTTTCATGGCCGTAACCATTGCTTTGGTTTCGTTTTCTTGTACCGGCCCAATCGTAGGCACAGTGCTCGTGGAAGCGGTTCATGGCGATACCTTGCGTCCTGTTGTGGGCATGTTCGGCTTCTCATTGGCCTTCGCCTTGCCGTTTGGGTTGTTGGCTTTATTCCCTTCATGGTTGAACAACCTGCCCAAAAGCGGCGGATGGTTGAACAGCGTAAAAGTGGTGTTGGGCTTCGTAGAATTGGCCTTCGCCCTGAAATTCTTAAGCATCCCGGATCAAACCTACCATTGGGGAATCTTGGATCGCGAAATTTACTTGGCCATTTGGATTGTGATATTCTCCTTATTGGGTCTGTATTTGTTGGGAAAAATCAAATTCTCGCACGACAGTGAAGTACAATATTTGAGTGTACCCAGGTTGGGATTTGTGATTGCCACATTCACCTTCGTGGCGTATATGATCCCGGGTATGTGGGGCGCACCGCTCAAAGGCTTGGCCGGATACTTGCCACCATTGAGCACCCAAGACTTTAACAGCAACATCAAAGGCGGTGCCCATGGCGATGGCAACATCACCACCACCCCATCGTACGCAAATCAACTGCACATTCCCCACGGATTGGTGGGATATTACGACTACGATGAAGCCCTTGCCGCAGCCAGAGAGTTGAAAAAGCCTTTGTTCATCGACTTTACCGGTCACGGCTGCGTAAACTGCAGAAAAATGGAAGAGAAAGTTTGGTCGGATCAAGCCGTTTTGGACCTCCTCACCAAAGACTATGTGATTGTATCGCTTTACGTAGACGACAAAAAAATCAACCTCCCACAATCGCAATGGTATACCACAGCTGCAGGCAAAACCATCACCAAACTGGGCGATAAAAATGCCCACATCGAAGAGGCCTATTTTGGCAAAACCACCCAGCCGTTGTATTGCCTGTTGGATGCCAACGAAAACTTGCTTCAACCCGCTTTGGGTGCCGACCACTTCAAATTTGCGGTGGACCCCTTCGTAGAATTCTTGAAAGCCGGTGTAGACCAATACAACAAACGCAAATAACCGCCAACCATGAATCAACGCATTCTATCGCACTTTCAAGAAGCCATGCAAACATTGCAGCGCTTTATAGAAGATGCTGAGCAAATGAACCATATCGACCGGGCAGCACAAGCCATGTTACAAGCCATCAAAGCCGATGGGAAAATACTTTCCTGCGGTAATGGAGGCAGTCATTGCGATGCGATGCACTTTGCAGAAGAACTCACAGGCCGATATCGCGGCAACCGTCCGGGCATTGCGGCCATCGCCATCAGCGACGTAAGTCACATCAGCTGCGTGGGCAACGACTACGGCTACGATCAAATTTTTTCGCGTTATGTAGAAGCGGTTGGTAGAAAAGGCGATGTTTTATTGGCCATCAGCAGCAGCGGCAACAGCGCCAATGTGATCAAAGCCATCGAAGCGGCCAAAGCAAAAGGCATCACGGTAGTTGGATTAACCGGCAAAGACGGCGGCAAAATGGCCGGTTTGGTAGATATTGAAATCCGCGCACCCCACAGTGAATACGCCGATCGCGCCCAAGAAATCCACATCAAAGTCATTCACTCACTGATCGATTCCATTGAAGTGGGATTGGATTACACGAATTAATCGTATTATTGCCCCAATGCATTTCATCGGATTCGTAGGTATAGTCGTCATTTTTGCACTGGCCTTTGCACTTTCAAACAACAGAAAAGCCATCAATTACCGCACAGTCGGCGTTGGATTGCTCATACAAGTTTTATTGGCCATTTTCATCCTCAAAACCCCGATGGGGAAATCGGTCTTCTCGACCTTGGGGAAGGTTGTACAAAAATTGCTTCAATTTTCTGACAAAGGCGCTGAGTTCATTTTTGGCCCGTTGGCCAGAGATGCCCAAATGCAAGAAGTCTTTGGTCAAAATTTCATCTTCTTTTTCAGGGTGATGCCCACCATCATTTTCATTGCTGTCTTGGTGAAAATCTTCTATCACATCGGCGTGTTGCAATGGATCATCAAACAAATCGCCAAGGGAATGCACTACCTCATGCACGTGAGCGGTAGCGAAGCCTTAAGCAATATTTCATCGGCTTTTGTTGGACAGGTGGAAGCGCAATTGATGATCGGTCCGTACGTGAAGGGCATGACCAATTCAGAATTATTGGCCTCCATGACAGGCTCCATGGCTTGTATTGCGGGCGGAGTGATGGCTACCTATATTCAAATGGGCATCGATGCCAGCAGTTTGTTGGCCGCCAGCATCATGGCCGCTCCCGGCGCTTTGGTGATATCGAAAATTGTTTGGCCCGAAACCGAAGTCAGCGAAACCGCTGGTACCGTTAAATTGGAAGTCAAAAAGGAAAACGCCAACTTATTAGACGCCATTTCACAAGGTGCCTCTGAGGGTTTGGGCGTTGCTTTGAATGTGGTGGCGATGTTGCTCGGCTTTTTGGCGTTGATTTACCTGTTCGATTTTATCCTAGGAAGTTTGGGTGGTTTGGTTGGATTAAAACTATCACTCGAAGCCATCTTGGGTTATTTGTTCTCGGGGTTTGCTTATATCATGGGCGTTCCGAGTCAAGATGCTCAAGCTGTTGGCGGATTGATGGGTACCAAGTTGGTGGTTAACGAGTTTGTGGGATACTTGCATTTGAAAGAGATCTCCTCAACCCTTCAACCCGTGAGCTTAGTGATTGCTACTTTCGCTTTGTGTGGATTTGCCAATTTCAGCTCCATCGCCATTCAGGTGGGTGGCATTGGCAAGATTGCACCATCGCGTAGACAAGACCTCGCAAAACTGGGTGTAAAAGCATTGATTTGCGGCACCTTGGCCAACTATTTGAGCGCTACCATTGCGGGCATTCTTTTGTGGCTATAACCAACCCTGCTGTCCCCTATAAATGAATATAGGGATCATCCAGACGGCCATTCTCATCAGCATCATCGTTGTCATGCGAATCATGCTCTAAAGGGATTGGGGGCAACCATTGTTTCACTTTCCATAGTGCGATACACACCCCAACGATCAACCCGCTTACATGTCCTTGCCAAGATACTTTGGGATCCACGGGTAGCAAGCCCCAGAAGAATCCACCAAACATCAGCAAAACCATAAAGAAAATGGCCATCGACTGTTTGGTTCGTTGCATCACGCCTGCGGTGAGGATAAATCCACCAAAGGCATATACCCAAATGGATGCGCCAATGTGAGCAGTTCCAGTGCGATGTGCATCCATGCCTATATTGCCAATGAGCCACAACAACAGGGAAGCAAATAGGTGTTGTAAAACCCAGAATCTAAGCCACTGCTTGGGAAATTGAATCATGAAGAGGGCTGAAAAAATGGCAAGGGCAATCACATTACCCCAAAGGTGGTCCCAAGAACCATGAACGAAGGCACCCAGCCAAATCCCTTTCCACTGTTGAAAGTTCAAGGGAAATATCGCCCAGGAGACATGGCCAAACCAAGCAGGTGTTCCATAGTTGAACAGCAACAGAAGACTGAGCAAAATGAGCAACATTGCCAAAATGGATGACCTGCGATTCAACATGGTATGATGGTATTAAAAATCGATGGACGCATTCAGCCAACCATCTTCAATTTGAGCGCCGTAACCCTTATAAAAATCGATGGCTGGCGTATTCCAATCTAGAACTTGCCAAACCATTCTGCGGTAGTTGTTGTGCTTTGCATGAGCTATACACTTTTCAAACAGTGCCTTTCCGATGCCATTGCTACGAAACGATTCAGTTACAATCAAATCTTCCAAGTACAGAACAGGCCCTTTCCAAGTAGAATAGCGGATGTAACAAAGCGCCATCCCTACGATTAAACCGTCTTTCTCAGCCACCCAAGCAACAAACAACGGGTGTTCCTGAAAACCGCTTTGCAACAATGTTTCGGCGTTAGCGACAACTTCGTTGGGTGCTTTTTCGAATACAGCCAACTCATGAATCAACTGCATCATTGCAGCGACATCGGCGGGTACGGAAGGACGAATGTGAAACGACACTGATTAGCGAATAGCCAATTTCAATGTTTTGGTGGAATCACCACTTTTAATCTGTAAGAAGTAAACGCCTTTATCAAGCATGGCGTCTCCCAAATCAATTCTTACCTGACCGGTTGTATAATCCGATTTACGAATGGGGTAAGAATAAACCACTTTACCCAAAACATCATTTACCACAATAACAGCATCGGGGTATTGGGCTTCGGTGAATTGCAAGTTTACGTAAAAGTAAGAACCTGTTACTGGGTTGGGGTTTAGGGTAAATATCGGACCTTGACCAGCAACCTCGGCAGGGGGCACATCAGGACGAGCATTTGCCTCTACACTGCTCGTAGCGAGTGCAAAAAACAAAATAACTAGTGCCAAAATGCGGTTCATAGGAACAAAGTTAAAAAAAAAGGTGTTTGTTTCCAAACACCTTTTTAAATTTCTTTTTTAAGAACTGATTAGTGAGCAGCTTCTGCAGGTGCAGCAGTTGAATCAGTAGCAGTTGAATCAGTAGCAGTTGAATCAGTAGCAGTTGAATCTACAACAGCGGTAGAATCAGTAGCAGTTGAATCAGTAGTAGCAGTTTCAGCTGAGTTAGAACAAGCAGCGAATGCGAACATAGCGCAAGCGGCAACGGCGAAAGTGATTTTTTTCATTTTGTTTATTTCCTATTAAGTGTGATGCAAAAATAGAAGCGAATTCACAAACCACAAAGAAAAAATGAAAAAAAATGAAAAAAAAGATTGAAAATGTTTAAGATGTTGTATTTCAATTATTTACGATTTTAAAAACCTAACATTCGGGCCAAAATGTGAGATTTTTTACACATAAATGACCAAAAAAAATAATTTCTTAACAGTAAATTCATCCCCAAAAAGCGATGGAACAACCCGTCTAAATCCTGCACCATATTATGTTGAATGTTAGGGCCATGTTAGAAAACAATCGTAAAAAACGCCATACCGAAAGGTATGTTACACTGATTTTGGGTAAATTTATCATCCTCGAAGGGTACATTTGTAGTGCTGTATGAATAACGTAGAAAATCGTTTTATCACCCTGGTCGCTATTATTTACTGTGTAGGCATTGCTGGATTCATGATTCCATCACTCAATGCTACCTTCATTTGGCTCACCCCCTACAACATCATTGCTGCATTTATTTTTGCTTGGATTTTCCATAAAAAATGGGAAGCCAAACATGTTGCCTTGATTGTCACCGTGGGTGTGTTGGGATTTTTCTTGGAATATGCAGGCGTCACTACAGGCAAGATTTTCGGCAGTTATCACTATGGTCGCACCCTTGGTGCTGGATGGCAGGGTGTCCCCTACCTCATTGGCCTGAACTGGGCCGCATTGATCTTTTTCACCTCGAGTCTATTGGCCGGCAAAGTCAACAACCCTTATGGCGCCTCGTTCCTCGGCGCCTGCCTCATGACCCTTTACGATTTCTTCTTGGAACCCGTAGCCATGCGTTACGATTTCTGGCATTGGCATCGCGGAATCATTCCTACACAAAACTACATCGCATGGTTCATTGCGGCATTCCTCTTTCAACTATTACTTCACCTAAACACAAAACCCCAGCGGAATAAAATGGCCGGGGCCATGTACTTTATCCAGCTGGGGTTTTTCTTGATCCTGTACGTGTATATCCGAATCTTTTAAGCGTACATCGCTTCGATTTCGTCGTTGTATTTTTCCATCACCACCTTGCGCTTCACTTTTAGCGTAATGGTCATGTCGCCCGCCTCCACACTAAATGGCTCGCGCTTGACAATAAAGTCCTTTATACGCTCAAACTTCGCCAAATTCTCACTCAACTTCTTCACATCCTCTTGCATCCACTTCTTAATTTCTTCATCCTGAATGAAAGGATCGCCTACTTCGAAATAGTCTTTTCTGCCACCAAACGCCGATTTCAACTCATCCATGTTTGGGTGAATGATCGCTGTTAAATATTCTTTCTTGTCACCGATGATGAAAACCTGCTCCAACTTGGGGCTTCTCAACAAAACATTCTCAATTTGCGTTGGATAAATGTTCTTGCCCAAAGAAGTCTTCAACATATTCTTCAAGCGATCTGTGATCTTCAAATAGCCGCGATCAAATCTTCCAATATCGCCAGTGTGGAACCAACCCTCTTCATCAAACACCTCAGCGGTTGCCTCAGGCCTGTTCCAATATCCTTGCATTACGTTCGGACCTTTCACCAAAATCTCACCCTCTTCACTCGCATATTCTGCGTCAAATGAATCATAGGTTTGCAGCGCCAAAATCTTCTTGGTCTCAATGTCCTGAATCGCCACCTGCTGTCTGGGCGCAACCCTACCCACTGTACCGTATACTTGGCGTTCGAATTCGTTTACAGTAACCAACGGACTGGTTTCGCTCAAACCATAACCCTCTTGCACTCGCATACCCAAATTGGCAAAAAACTCACCCACATGCACAGGTAACGCACCCGCACCACTTACAAACATCTTCAGTCGGCCACCCATTTTCGCCTTGATTTTCGAATACACCAATTTCTCAGCAACACCCACCTGCATGGCCAACAACGGACCCACCATCTTGCCTTGATCCCTTCGAACTCGGGCTTCTCCACCCACTTTCAATGCCCACAAGAATATCTTGGCACTAATCCCACCCTTCTCGGTCGCGCTCTTGTAGACCTTATCATGCACCCGCTCCAACAAACGTGGCACCGCAGCCATTAAGGTAGGCCGCATCTCTTGGATATTCTGAGCCACCTTGTCGATGTTCTCAGCAAATGCCACCTGCGCACCAATATACGTACTCAAATACATGGTAGCCAATCGCTCAAACACGTGACTCAGCGGCAAGAAACTCAAATACAAATCATCAGATGTAATTGTGGGACACAATTCTTTGGCATCATAACAGTTGCTCATAAAATTGTAATGCGTTAGCATAACCCCTTTGGGCATACCTGTGGTTCCGCTTGTGTAGATGAATGTAGAGAGGTCTGTTTTCTCAACCGCTGCAAACCGCGCTTCAATGGCCTCGGCATGCTTTTCACGAAGGGCCTGTCCTTCTACGCGCACCGATGAAAAATCGGTATATAATGCACCACTCTCCAAATCTGATGGCATACAAACCACCTTCGTGACCGTATTACAATCCGATTGTACTTTTTTAAACTTCTTGAGTAAGAACGCATTCCCCACGAACAATACTTTGGAGCCACTATCATTTAAAATATATGCGGTTTCCTCATGGGTCAGTGTAGGGTAAATGGATACGTTTACAAGACCAAGCTTCTGTATGGTTTGATCGATAAAATAGTATTCCGGACAATTGTCAAGCACCATCGCCACGCGATCGCCTTTTTCTAGCCCCAACTCCATGAGCCATGAACCAATCTGGGCCACAGCATCTAAAACATCTTGATAGGTATATTTCTCCCAAACGCCCTTTTCCTTGGCGAACATCACCGGGTGATCCAAAGAATGGATTTTGGTGGCTGCGTTTACATAAAATTCGTGGAGGGATTGGAAATTGGGATCCTTTTTTTGTATTACTTGAGACATAGTCAGTGTTGCTTTCAATCGTTAAAAGCAAATATGTCCGAAAATTGTGTGATTCCCAAGTACTTTGCAAAAATTCAATGTACTAGAACCTGTTTGGCGATGATCACATTAGACTGCTTCAGCCTCAACAGCCACCACTTCTGGCACCATACGCTTCAACAAATTCTCAATGCCCGCCTTCAAAGTCATGGTACTACTTGGACAGCCACTGCAGCTTCCTTTCATCTGAACTGTAACAACGCCATCTACAAAACTTTTGAAATCAATGGCTCCACCGTCCATCTCAACAGCCGGACGAACATGGTCTTCCAACAGCTGACGAATCTTACGTTCGATTTCCGTTTCTTGCTCGGGGGTAAGTTGGGTCTTGGGCGATACGATTTCTTTGCCCTGTTCAATCCATTCTGTAAAGAAATTGCGTAAATCAGGAATCAAATCAAACCATTCGTAATCCTCATTCTTGGTGATACTCACGAAATTATTCATGATAAATACCCCTTTCACAAATGGCATCTCAAACAACGCTTTCACCAATGCCCCGCCTTCTTCGGCTTTTTCAGCATTTCTGAAATCTGCACTGTCGTTTGGTAACAACATTTTGTTTGACACAAACTTCATGCTTTCAGGGTTGGGCGTAGCTTCCGCATAGATGGTGACGATGTCGTTCAAGCTTTTTTCCATAACACCACAAAATTAACAAAACTTTCACCGAATTTCCCACCTTATTTAGATTGTTTCTAAAAGAAATTTCATTGCCTTGCCGCATCTTTGTAAATTACCCAATCGTTACATCCAACTACCATGACAAAAGCCAAAACCACCTTTTTCTGTAAATCTTGCGGATTCGAAAGTCCCAAATGGATCGGCAAATGTCCGGGCTGTAGCGAATGGAACACCTTCATCGAAGAAATTAAGCCCACCAAGCAGACCACAGCATGGAAAAAAAGCGGTCGGAAAATCGCTGAACCCAAAGCCATGCGGGCCATTGAAGCCAGCGAATCGGCGAGATTGATCTTACCAGACGACGAACTAAACTTGGTTTTGGGTGGCGGATTGGTCCCTGGCGCTGTCATCTTGCTTGGCGGCGAACCTGGCATCGGCAAGAGTACACTTTTGCTGCAAATCGCCCTACAAACCAGCGCAAAAACATTGTACGTCTCTGGTGAAGAAAGCGAAACCCAAATCAAACTTCGGGCAGAGCGACTAGGCCTTGGCGATAGCGATTGTGAAGTCCTCACCGAAACCCTACTGGAAAACATCAAAAACGTGCTCGACAACGACACCCCCGAGCTGCTCATCATCGATTCCATACAAACCCTGTACACAGACCAGCTCGATGCCACACCCGGCAGCGTTTCACAAATCCGGGAATGTGCTGGGCAGTTGTTGCAATTTGCCAAAGAACATGATGTACCGGTGTTTTTGGTCGGACATATCACCAAAGATGGCAACCTCGCTGGCCCAAAAATCCTGGAACACATGGTAGACACAGTGCTACAATTCGAGGGCGATCGACACCATGCATACCGAATCATCCGCACTTTGAAAAACCGATTTGGCAGCACCCAAGAATTGGGCATCTATGAAATGCATGGCGGCGGACTCAAGGGCGTGAAAAACCCTTCCGAAATTTGGCTGGCACAACGTGAAGAGGTGCTATCGGGCATCGGAATAGCAGCCGTTTTAGAGGGCGTTCGTCCTTTGCTATTAGAAACCCAAGCACTCGTGAGCACCGCGGTATACGGCACACCCCAGCGCTCAGCCACGGGCTACGACTTGCGTAGGCTCAACATGTTATTGGCCGTGTTAGAAAAGCGATGTGGTTTCAAATTGGGTCAGCAAGATGTGTTTGTGAATCTAGCTGGCGGACTGCGCTTAGAAGACCCCGCATTGGACCTTGCTTTGATGGCGGCAATCATGAGCAGTTTCTATTCCGAACCACTTCCAACGAAATGCGTTTTCTCGGCTGAAGTTGGATTGAGCGGTGAAGTAAGGGCGGTTCAGCGGGTGGAACAACGCATCGCAGAGGCAGAAAAACTGGGTTTCACCGATATCGTCATTTCAAAATACAACAAATTCAACCAAGAACACACCGGCAAAATCAAGGTGCATAGCTTTGGTAGGATCGACGAAATTTTCAGTTGGCTGTTTGGTTAAGCGCTCATCCACTTTTCGCGAACGAAACTCTTCGCCAGCAGGGCGATTTTTTGAGAATTGGGGATACGCACGCGGCTTTCCAAAATATCTACCGCTGTGGTGCGTTCAATCTTCTCCAACAACTTCAGGTAGTAGATGTAGGCAGTATAAACACCCAATCTGCAAGCCACGGGCAACTGAACGATGCCTTGGTATGCGTGGGCAAAATCTTGCTTCACATCTTGGATGATGTCATACTTATCGGCATCCGTGAAGTGATTAAAATCTACACCAGGGAAGTACACGCGTCCTCGCTCATCTACATCCGAACGAATGTCGCGCAAGAAATTTACCTTTTGGAATGCAGCTCCCAAACTACGTGCAAATGGCACCAAGTGGTTGTATTGGGCTTCGTCGCCGTTGCAAAACACCTTCAAACACATCAAACCCACAACTTCGGCACTGCCATAAATATACTCTGAATAACTCACCGCATTGTGGCTGCTGGTGTCCAAATCTTCCTCCATGGAATTGAAAAACGGCTCAATCAAATCTTTGCCAATGCCAAACTGATTCGCTGCCAATTGAAAGGCATGCAAAACGGGATTGGTACTGATACCCTCTTCGATGGCTTGGTATGTTTGTGCTTTAAAATCGGATAGAAGACGCTCTTTGTTGAATCCGTGAAAGGTGTCAACAATTTCATCTGCTACACGCACCAAACCGTAAATCGAAAACACAGCCCAACGGTTGTCTTTCGACAACAATCGAATCCCCAAGGAGAAACTGGTGCTGTAATTCAGCGCCAATTTGCGACTCATCGCGATGGAGGTATCATCAAACAATTTAATGCTCATTTACAATCCTTTCTGTTACTAAGCGCGAACCGATGACCACAATGGGCAAACCGGTTCCTGGGTGGGTACTCGCTCCAACGTAATACACGTTACTGAGCTTTTCATCTTTGTTGGCAGGCCTCAATGCACCAATTTGATTCAGTCCGTGGGCAAGACCTAACCCACTGCCCTTGTACAAGTTAAACATCTTCTGCCATTCGATGGGTGTATAAACAACTTGCGTAAGAATATTGTTTTTGATATCAAAATTTACACGCTTACCCAAGTCCTCAATGATCTCATCCACCAACTTACCGGAATCACTCCAATCTGGTTTCACACGCATATCGGGAACCGGACATAGTATAAACAAATTCTCACAACCTTCGGGTGCACAATTGGGGTTGCTTTTGCTTGCCACGTTCACATAATAGTATGGCTTTTCTGGGGCCACCGTACTTCTAAAGATGGTATCGGCATACGCACGGAAATTATCGCCCAAATAATAATTGTGGTGGTGGATACCCGGAATTGTGCCTTTCACACCCAAATATATGGTAAAGGGTGCCAAGGTCCACTCCATCTTATCGAGTTTCTCCTCAGTATACTTCGCGCGATTCAAGAATTTACCACGGAACCAAGCCGCATCGGCATTGATCACAAACAAATCTGCGCGATACACTTGTCCGTTCGCATCCGTCACCGACACCATTTTGCCTGCGCTGTGCTGAACCGACATAATTTCTGTGTTGTAGATCATTTTCACGCCCTTTTTCTCGAGCAATCCCATGATACCTTCCACGATTTTGTACATGCCGCCTTTCACGTTCCAATACCCATCGTGCTCCAATTCTGTGTAGTTCAACAGGTTGTAAACGCTGGGGGTATTAAACGGTGTTGCACCCAAGAAAAACGCCACCAATGAGAAAATGATTTTCACCTCTTCGCTTTCGAAATGTCGCTCCAACTCCTCCCAAAACGTCCTAAACATCTTTGGCAAGTGTTTGAACGGCACCGTGGCCATACTCAATGCATATGATACAATGTTATCGAAGTTGCGCTTGATGATTTTGTATTCGGTATCGTGAAAAATCTCTTTGGCTCCTTTGAGGTACCCGCGCACTTTGGTTTCAAAATCGCTTTCGATGCCTTTAAACTCTTCTGCCAAGCGATCCAAATCCTTGTAAATTTGAAACACGCGATCGCTGCCCGCCATGTTCACGGTATAAAGAGGATTCAACTCATTCAATTCAAACGGAATGGGTTCACCAATAGAATCAAACAATTCCTTGAATTCGTAGCTCATCGAAAAGAACGAAGGACCCACATCAAAGGTGAAGCCATCTTTCTTCAATAAATGAAGCCGTCCGCCAGGGATATCCTGCTTTTCAATCATGGTTACTTGGTAACCCTTGTAACTCAATCGAAGGGCCGTTGACAAGCCACCCAATCCTGCACCCACTACAATTACTGACTTAGTCACGACCGTATTTATTTAGATATTTTTTTGGAACAAACAAGAATCCGAAGGCCTCTGCACCTTCTTTGGTATGTACTTCATGGTGTAAATGATGGGTTCTGCGCATCGCCTTGAAGTAGCGAGAGCGGGCCACACGCAACCATTTTACGCGTTGGTGAACAAACACATCGTGTACGAGGAAATAGGCTAAGCCATACAAGGCGATGCCAATTCCCGCAAAAAACCGCCAATCGTAATTAGCCGCACCTAAGATAATCAACCACGCCGAGGGAATGGCAAACATGAAACCGAACAAATCGTTCAGTTCGAAGGTGCCTTTTCGGGGTTTGTGGTGACTCTCATGCCAAAACCACATAAAGCCATGCATCACGTATTTGTGGGAAAACCAAGCCACAAATTCCATGAAAAAGAAAAATAGAAGTACTATGAAGGTATTAACCATATTGTTGACGATTCATATTTTAACACGCCAACATAATAAAGGTTTTGTGTAAATAAATGATTTTTTCGATAAAAAAGATTAAACAAAACGTTTCTTATCATTTTGGTAATATGCCTTTGGGTTTGGGTGCATCCAACCGATACGTTACACCCAACGAGATGAGGTAATCCGCAAATGCAGCATCACCGTTTCGGGCGACACCTGTGGCATCCTGCACCTCTTTATCGGTAACAGATTGTTTGCGAATGCGATACAAAGCAATAGGCATATTGAAATTCACCGTGGTTTTGCCTTTCATATAGGTTACACCGGGCTCTGCAGCAATGGTATAACCGGGTCTGCGGAAGCCATAACTCTCACCCACAAGATCCCTCACTGGCACTCCTTCCAATCGGGCACCCCACGAAAACGATAATCCATGCAACTGCGATTGTGATAAAAATCCAAGTCGTGCCGCATATTGATCGGCCACTGAACACATGTATTCATTGGTAAAAACTTGAGAAACTCCATTCACAACGATGGTTGTACGTCGGTTGGTCATCGTACCATTCACACCGCGAGGATTCAAAATATAAAAGGCATTTCCGTAGGCAAACAACCCATCAGCCATTTCCCAAAAACCTTGCATTTCCAACGACAAGCCAAGGCCACCATCGCCCAACTGGATACTTTGGTCAACCGGACGGTAAACGGTCTTGCGCGATGAGGTACCTGTCACTGGATCTGTCACCATCACATTGTAAAAACTATCTTGCACATTCCAATTACCGGTGGGCAATTTCAGCCCTACCCCCAACATCAAATTGCTTTTTGTGTGTGAAACTGGATTCCACAGCCATTTACTTATGCCAATTCTCGCATCGCCAATACCGGCCGATGTAGAGGTTTTTCTAGCACCGGGGAATGTGGTTGTTTGTCCGCCATGCTCATAATAGCTCGACCGATCCGTATACGATACGGGCAAATTTACATTCAGCTGGGTGCGGAGGGTCAAACCCATAGAAGCAGAAATATCCATGGTATTAGAATAATTGATTACTTGGGTTTGTTTTACCAAGCGATCGTATTGTTCTTCATCGCCTTTGAAATGACGGAACGATTCAAAATATCGATAATTGGCACCTACTTGCCATTGTTTTGGGGCGAGGGCAAGGCCCGAGCCTCCCGCAACACCGCAACCGCCAAACCCACGCACAGCCACACAGCCTTGCGCTTTTGCATTGGAAACACCCAAAACCAAAAAGGAAGCAACCAAGAAACTTCTTAATTTCATAAAATGATAAGTTCTGTCAAAGTTAATCCAAAACCATCGTAATTTGCGTTTCTATTGGACAAAACCAATACCAATACACCAACATTTGCGGACCGTGACTCAACCATTCCACACACAAAACCAATCGTTAAAGGCGTTCAATACCTTTGGATTTGATGTCGTTGCGCACCAATATTTACCCATCGAATCACCCGAAGACCTAACCGCACTGTTTCAAAAACATGCGTTCGAGAAGCAGCCATTTGGCATTTTGGGCGGCGGCAGTAACATTACATTCACGCAAGATTTCTCGGGATTGCTGTTGCACAATCGCATTCAAGGCCACACCATCATTGAGGAGAACTCAGACCATGTTATCGTGGAATTTGGCGGTGGCGAAAATTGGCACGAAACGGTTTTGTACACCCTTGAAAAAGGTTGGGGCGGATTGGAAAATCTCAGTCTGATCCCCGGCACAGTGGGTGCATCGCCCATTCAAAACATCGGCGCGTACGGCGTTGAAATCAAGGACACCTTTCATGCCCTCACCGCGTTTCACATCCCCACGGGCACCTTTCACACACTGTATCACTCAGATTGTGCATTCGGCTATCGCGACAGTGTATTCAAAAGCGAGAAAAAAGGACAGTATTTTATCACGGCGGTTCAATTCAAATTGAGCAAACAACCGGTGATCAAAACCCAATACGGCGATATTCAGGCCACCCTAGATGGTTGGGGTATTTCCGAGCCCAGCATCCGCGACATCAGCAATGCCGTGATTCACATCAGACAAAGCAAACTGCCCAACCCCGCAGAAATTGGCAATTGCGGCAGCTTTTTCAAAAACCCCGTGGTTGATCGCCAAATCATCCCCGCATTGACCGTCCAATACCCCGATATCAAAACTTTCCCGGCAGGTGAAGGACTCACAAAAGTGCCCGCAGGATGGCTTATCGAAAAGGCCGGCTGGAAAGGTTTCAAACGAAATCAAATTGGCGTTCATGCCAAACAAGCCCTCGTATTGGTGAATTATGGCGGTGGCACAGGCGCAGAAATCATCGCTTTGGCGAAGGAAATTCAGGCAGACATCTTCCAAAAGTTCGGCATCGAATTGGAGATGGAAGTCAATGCGTGGTAGTTTTCAAGCATCGGCATTCCCATTTTTTCCGTAAATTGCACTCAATGAAACGCCTTCTCGTTTTTTTGGCTTCGGCCATACTTTCCCCCTGCATCTTTGCGCAGAATGGTCCTACCGTAGATATCATCCGTAACCACAAAACGATGCTGTCGCACATTTTTGATCCGGCCACCGCAGCGGATGCTTTTTTACTTCCTATCGATAAAGCCGGCGAAATGCCCATGCCTACGGGCATCAACGAAACACTTCGCAAACAAGTGGATGCGGCGCGCACTGCAAAGCTCAATCAGAAAACCCTCGAAAATAGAGGCATCATCAACGACAACCCCACTCCTGGGGGTGACATAACCACCCTTTCTCAACGCGGCACAGATGTTCCTCCAGGGGCAGGCACTCCCAACGACAACCACATTGCGGTAGGAAACGACGGAAAAATTGTGAGTGTGATGAATACCGTCATTCGCGTACACAACGACACCGGCAAAGTCATCAAAGCATTTACGTTGGAGAATTTCGCACTGAACCCCAACATCAAAAAAGACCCCATCCCTACCCTTAATCGCACTTATGACCCACGGGTAGTCTATGACCCCTACACGGATCGCTATATTGTATTGTATATGCATGGAACCACAGACAAGACGAGTTTCATTGTCGTAGGATTTTCCAGCAGCAACGACCCCACAAAGCCATGGTATGTTTACAAAGTCCCTGGTACACCCATTCAGGACACCGTTTGGAGCGATTACCCGATTGTGAGTCAAACCAAAGAAGACCTATTTTTCACCGTAAACTTGCTGCACAATGGCAGTTCTTGGGAAGAAGGATTCGTGGAGGCTGTAATTTGGCAATTGAACAAAGACGATGGATACCGTGGCGATACGCTGAACAAGAACTTCTTTCACAACATCAAATACGATGGCGTTTCCATTTGGAGTATTTGCGCGATTCAAAATGGTCCGATGCCCGGTGGGGTTGATAACTACTTCTTGAGTGTACGTCCTTATGCCCAACAGAACGACACTGTATTTGTGCATCGAATCACCAACACATTGCGAAGCGGTCAGGCAAATTACGAATTGGGGGTATTCAAAAGTCCAATCAAATACGGCTTCCCTTCCAGCGCTTTGGTCCCCGATACCGCATTTCGGTTGCGGACCAACGACGCGCGTGTATTAAGTGGTGTGAGGATGGGGTCACAACTCCATTATTTTCAAAACTGCATGAATTTTAACACAATGCAGGCGCATATTATGCATGGAAGCATTTACAACTTAACCCTACCCAGTGGAAAAATGGCCTCATTTGGTGCACTGAAGGAGAAAGGCAAAATAGGAATGCATGCCACGGCGCCAAAAAGATGGAACGAGGGCGGCGCATCCATCAAAGCCCATTTATACACCAACGATAGTTTAGACTTTGGATACCCTGCAGTGGCAGCTGCTGGCATGGAACCCAACAGCGAAAGTGACCCTCTCGACCCTTCGATGATGGTTACATCGGTATTTTCAGGACGCAAGCATTTCCCCGGAACAGGTGCGTTTTACATCAACCGCTATGGTGAGTACAGCGATTACCAGATTTTGAAAAAGGGACAGTCGATCATCAATTACACATTCATCAAACCGGCGGAACAGCGTTGGGGTGATTACGAGGGAATCCAAGCCAAATTCAATGAAAAAGGCGTATTCTACTTGGTGGGATCTTGGGGCAAAACCAACAGCATGTTTGCCTATGTGGCGAGAGTGAAGGTGAAAGATACTGTATACGACAACCCAATTGCCGAAGTGCGCGTATTTCCTGTGCCCACCACTGAGAATTTGCAAATTGAAATTCAGAACGGCACCTATGCGAGCATCACAGGACAGATTTATACGATGGATGGGAAATTGGTTGCAGCCAAATCGCCGAGTACAAATCAAACCTTGGCCATTCCGGGCGATGAAAGTTTCAGCCTATCGCTAGAACCTGGGACCCATCGCTATGCATTGCATACATTAGGCTTACCCAAAGGCATTTATATCTTGCGCTTGGATCTAACAGCGGGCAGTTGGGGTGCGGAGTCAGATTCGCAAACGTTCAAATTCGTCGTTCAATAACCGACTGATGAAGGAAAACACCAACCCCAATGCACGACCGAAAGGCGAAATTTTACTGATCAACAAGCCCTATGGCTGGTCCTCGTTTCAGGCAGTAAAAAAGGTTCGATATGTTACGCGGGCAAAAAAAGTGGGGCATGCAGGAACCTTAGATCCTTTGGCCAGCGGCCTACTCATTATTTGTACCGAACAACAAACCAAAGGGATTCAAGCGATTCAGGATGCCGAAAAAGAGTACGAAGGCACAATTACTTTGGGAGCAACTACGCCGAGTTACGACATGGAAACGGAGCCCAATGCCCATTTCCCAACGGAACACATAACCCACGAGCTCATTTACGCAACCACCCAACAGTTTTTGGGTGAAATTTCACAAATCCCACCCTTGTTTTCAGCCTTAAAAGTTGATGGAAAAAGGGCTTATACACTCGCAAGACAGGGTGATACTACGGTACTAAAATCGCGAAACATCACCATTTACGATTTTGAAATCACCCGCATCGAAATGCCTGAGATTGATTTCAGGGTTCGTTGCAGCAAAGGAACGTATATCCGCTCTTTGGCCTTTGATTTCGGAAAGGCGCTGAACGCTGGCGGGTATTTATCGAGATTGGTCCGAACGAAAATTGGCGAACACCACTTGGAGAATGCGGTACCTCCCAACGAATTTGAAATACAGTGGAAAGCAAAAAATCCAAGGCCAGAAGGCGAGTAACGAAGGCCTTTAAAAATTTGGGCCGATTTTTGCTACCTTTGGAAAACATGCGCACGATGAAAAGTACTCTACGCTCAATGGGACTGTTGGTCCTCTCTTTGGTATTGGTTCAATGTTCTGATTTGAACGCAGAAAAGGTTAAAAAAGATGTAAATACGTGGTTCACGGACCTAATCACCCCCCGCTCCTCTTCACTTGAATTGGCGAATGAAGGGTATACCGTAAAAGGCAACTTGAAAAACAAACCCAACCACAAATTGGCTTTGTACGAAATGACGCCGGAAAACTTGATTTTCATCGACAGCGTATTGACCGATAAAAAAGGCGATTTCACACTCAAAGGAAGCACGAAAGAACTTATTTTCTGTGCGCTATCTGTTAGCGAAAAACAGATGATTTACTTGGCGCTTGACAACAGCACCGAAATCAATGTGATGGCCGATGCCACAGCGAGTAGTTTGAGTTATTCACTCTCGGGAAAAAATATCGAAGAGAGTGTGGCCTTGAAAGACTTGCTCAAATTGAACGAGGGCTATATCAACAAAATCAAGTCGTTGGAAACCGAAGCGAGCAGCTTAAACCCCAACACCGATGCTGGATTTCAGAGAATGTCTCAGTTGCAAAACGACTACTATGCAACCATGACTGCCAGAAATGCAGATATTTTGAAATTCGCACAATCAAAAACAGCGAGCTTTATTCCATTTTTCATCTTGCAGTTCAACGTGGTACAAGAGCCCACCATCGAGTTGTTAACTGTGGCGAAAGACGCTGCCACAAAAGCCAACCCCAACAGCAAATACACCGAGGCCATTATCCAACGATTCAACGAAGAAGCCCGCTTGATGATTGGTGGCATGGCTCCAGAAATCAACTTGGCACAGCCCGAAGGAGGAAACCTCGCATTAAGCTCATTAAAAGGCAAATATGTATTGATCGATTTTTGGGCTAGCTGGTGCGGTCCATGCAGAAAAGAAAACCCCAACAATGTGATCATGTACAACAAGTACAAGGACAAAGGATTTGAGATTTATGCCGTTTCCTTGGATCAAGATCCATTGCGTTGGAAAAAGGCCATTGAGGCAGATGGACTCACTTGGAGACACGTGAGTGATTTGAAAGGATGGAGTAGTTCTGCTGGACAGACCTACAATATCAAAAGTATTCCAGCCACCGTTTTGCTAGATCCTGCAGGCAAAATTATCGCCAAAGGATTGCGTGGTGAAGAACTCGAGGCCAAGCTTGCTGAGATCTTTAACAAATAACACGCTGTCACCAAACCTTATGTTAGGGTTTAGTTAATAGAAACTTAATACAAAGGAAGTTGATAATTAACATCAAATCAATTCCTTTGTAATAACATGATTAAAGGAATGCCTAAAGTTTTAGTAGTTGATGATGAGCAAGATATCCTTGAGCTCATTCGGCATTCACTGGCAAAAGAAGGATTTGAAGTTCACGTTGCCGCAAATGGTGCGCAAGCCCTTGAGCAAGCGAGAAAAGTAAAGCCTGAGATCATCATCATGGATGTCATGATGCCGGTCATGGATGGTATGGAAGCATGCCGACAGCTCAAAGACAATCCCGAAACCAAAAACATCCCTGTAATCTTTCTTACAGCCCGATCAGAAGAATTCGCTGAATTGGCGGGATTTGAGGCAGGCGCCGATGATTATATCGCCAAGCCGGTAAGAAACCGCGTGTTATTGAGTCGTGTAAAAGCCATACTACGCCGCGGTAATGCCATTCAAACTCCTGAGCCCGAAAAATACGACTTTGCTACCATCAAAATTGACCGCGAGCGTTTCGTGGTTGAATACAATGGAAAAGCCTTACAATTACCCCGCAAAGAATTTGAATTGTTGGCCTTCTTAGCTTCTCGACCCGGCAGAGTATTTAGTCGCGACGAAATCCTCGAGAATGTATGGGGCAACGAGGTGTTGGTAGTAGACCGCACCATCGATGTGCACGTTCGCAAGATCCGCGAAAAGCTCGATGACAAATTCATCTACACCGTAAAAGGCGTGGGCTACAAATTCGAGCCTTGATCAGCCGAAGATCGACAGCACCGTTGCTGCTTTATCTTGACATTCTTGGTATTCCTCAACAGCGTCGCTATCAATGGTGATCGCCCCACCCACTGCGTAAGACAATCGTTGCTTGGTTGCATCGTACACGAGGGAACGGATCACCACATTCATGTCCATTTCACCCTGATAAACATATCCCACACTGCCTGAATACAATCCACGGGAAAAATTCTCCAATTGCTCTGTATGCTGCATCACTGCAATTTTCGGAGCCCCTGTCATGCTTCCCATTGGAAAAGTCGCGTGTACGATCTCCTTAAGACCTACTCCAGCCTTGGGTTGACCCACCACGGTGGAAATCATTTGGTGAACATGTGAGTATGTGTACACTTCGCAGAGTTCAGGCACATGCACACTACCAGGCACACACACCCTTGACAAATCATTGCGCACCAAATCAACAATCATGATATTTTCTGCGCGATCCTTTTCCGAATTCTTCAACGACAACACCGCCTGGGCATCCATTTGCGTTTGCACTGATTGTGATATTTCCTGTCGCTTCCGCGTCCCCTTGATGGGTTGAGAAATCAGGACTTTGTCTCGGAGGCACATATACCGTTCAGGGCTTGCACACAACAGGTATTGGTCGATATCCTTAACAAAACAAGCAAAAGGCGCTGGCGCCCTTCGGTTTAACGCAGCAAATGTTTGGTAAGGGTCGATTTCCGCTTGTGCAGAAAACGCAATACAGTGATTCATTTCGTAAAAATCACCCTCTTTGATGTGGTTTTGGATTTGGGCGATGTGCTGCAAATAATCCACTTTATGCGTGTGGGCTTCCCATTGAAGTTGGGGCAATGGCGTAACCCCCGCGTCTGGTGATTCATGCCCTGATGGCTGTTCGCGCATCAGAGCTTCCCAAAAAATTAATCCATCAGCATTTCCATGCAACTGGCCATTTCGATCCAATCCAACCCATGTTTGGGGCTGCACAAATTTCACCAATGAGAACTTAGACAATGCCTCATGTTGTGTCTGCAACATTGGCTCCACGAAATTCTTATAGTCATAAGAAAGATAGCCGAACCAGGGGGTATCCGACATCAAATCCACGTCAGAAAGGTCATGGGTTGTTGCCGCGATGCCATACCCTACCAAATACTGCCACCTTCCGTGGGGATCATTGAAATCATTGCTCAAACAGACACAAGAAAATGACTCTTTTCGGGCCTTTTCAAGCAAACATGATAGTATGTATGTGGCTGTATCTTTTTGCATATCAATCAATCATCATAAAACCACTTGATCATCACTTTCCGTAGCGATCCCTTGATAAAAATCCACAATTATTTTGGCTTTGGCACGACCAACCACGCCCGCGAGGGTATCTACACTGGCTTCTTTTACCCTGGTAACGCTTTTAAAATGCTTCAGAAGAGCACGTGCCGTTTCCTCTCCTACACCAGGCACTTCGGTGAGCGCGGTTCTCAGTGTGCCTTTATCGCGCCGACTTCTGTGATGCGTAATACCGAAACGGTGTGCTTCATCGCGCATGTGCTGAATCACTTTCAACGTTTCCGATTTCTTGTCGATATACATCGGCAAGGGGTCACCGGGATAATAAATTTCTTCCAATCGCTTGGCGATACCCACCACGGCCAATTTCCCGTATACACCGATGGCTTTGAGTGCTTCAACGGCGGCGCTGAGCTGTCCTTTACCCCCATCCACCACGATAAGCTGTGGCAAGGGCTTTTTCTCTTCCAGCAATCGGGTATACCTGCGGGTGAGGGCTTCTTTCATCGTGGCAAAATCATCGGGACCTTCCACGGTGCGCACATTGAAATGTCGGTACTCGTTTTTGGCTGGTTTGCCATTTTTAAACACCACGCAGGCACTCACTGGATAGGTTCCTTGAAAATTCGAGTTATCGAAACACTCGATATGTTTGGGCATCTCACTCAACCGAAGGTCTTTCTTCATCTGCTCCATGAGTCGATCGACTCGAAGTTCGGGATTGAGTTTTTCGTATTGCGATAGTTTTTCTTGTTTGAACAAGAGGGTGTTTTTCATGCTTAGTTCAAGCAAACGTCGCTTATCGCCCAGTTTGGGGACGGTGATACCCACGCCATCGAGTTCTAATTCGAGGGGTTGACTCAGTACGATTTCTTTGCAATTATCGCCATACTGGGCGCGCATTTCCGCCACAGCGGCTTCGAGGAGTTCGGCGTCTGACTCATCCAATTTCTTGCGAATTTCCACATTCCTACTCACTACGATCAGTCCTTGACTCACGCGCAGGAAGTTCACAAAGGCCACTTTTTCGGTACTGCTGATACTGTACACTTCCAAATCGCCGAGTGTGGTGCTAACCACGGTACTTTTCGATTGATATCGCTCAAGGGAATCCAGTTTCTCTTTGTAATCTTGGGCTTCTTCAAAAAGCAGGTCGTTGGCGGCCCGCATCATCATCCCTTTGAGGTGCTGCTTTACCTCGCCCAGATGTCCTCTGAGTAAATATTTGATATGGGCGATATCTTCATTGTAGGCCGATTCTGATTGATAGCCTTCACAGGGTCCTTTACAGTTGCCGAGTTGGTATTCCATGCAAATTTTGTGTTTGCCGGCGGCTACGCTCGCCGGCGACATCACCAAATTACAATTGCGGGTGGGATACAACTTCTTGACCAAATCCAACACCGTATGCATGATTTTCACGTTGGCGTAGGGACCGAAATACTCGGAGCCATCGCGCACAGGATTTCGGGTAGGAAACACTTTGGGGAAGCGCTCGGCTGTAACCCGAATATACGGATAGGTTTTATCGTCTTTGAGGGAGATGTTGTACCGAGGCTGAAACTCCTTGATCAAACTGTTTTCCAAGAGCAAGGCATCCATCTCGGTATCCACCACCGTGAATTCAATCCGTTGAATTTTGCTCACGAGGATGGCCGTTTTGCGGTTTTCGTGATGTTGCTTAGAGAAGTAACTGCTGACGCGTTTTTTGAGGTTTTTGGCCTTACCCACATAGATAATCACCTCTTCCGAATCGAAGTATTTGTATACTCCAGGTTTGTGCGGAAGCGATTTCAATACATCGGTAAGATGTGCGGGCTGCATTCAACAAAATTAAGGGGGAAAGGCCAATCAAAGGTGACCAATTTCCACATGTTCGGCATGAACGGGTTCACCGAAAAAAAGCGAGGCTTGGATTTCAAAGGTTGGGGCATCATCGGTGGTGGCAAATTTCCGGGAACCGGCGCGCCGAAGGCGCGCCTCCATCTCGGTATGACGACCCAAATAATCCACCAAACGCTCCGCTACCAATCCCCCCTGTGAAATCAATTTCACCCCCTTGGGCAAAAACTTCTCAATCGTCTCCCGCAACAATGGATAATGCGTACAAGCCAATAACAATGTATCAATCTTTCCGTTGCGCAAAAAAATTCGATCCAAATGCTGCTTCACAAAATAATCTGCCCCCTCACCCCTGCGTTGATTGTGCTCTACCAAATAAACCCACATCGGACAGGCCTCTTGCTCCACCACTACCGCCGGGAAAAATTTCGCAATCTCTATCGGATACGACCCCGACTTCACCGTGCCCTCCGTGCCCATCACACCAACCACACCCGTTTCCGTTAAACTCCCTACTTGCTCGGTGGTTGGACGTATCACCCCCAAAACCCGTTTGTGATCGCCACGCTTGGGTAAATCCACCTGCTGAATCTGTCGCAAAGCCTTGGCAGATGCTGTATTACAAGCCAAAATGACCAAATCACAACCCTCGTCAAACAACCAATTCACACACTCCAACGTGTACTGATATACCGTATCAAAAGAACGATTGCCATACGGCGCCCGGGCATTATCGCCCAAATACAAATAATCATATTGGGGCAGCGCATCAACGATACTCCGCATAACGGTTAGTCCGCCATAACCCGAATCAAAAATTCCGATTTTGCCCTGCGCTAAATCCATGCCTGCTGTGCTTGTTTGATCTACCAATGCCTACAAAATAAAAGGACTGCCGTTTTCACGGCAGTCCTCAAATATAAGATGTTCTGAATTATTTCTTCAACATAGCAGCAATTACTGCACCGGTAAGATCATCGGCCGCATTCGCACTCCAAACAACAGAACCTGTTGAATTGTCGATCACGTGGGCATAACCCTTCGCCTTGGCTACTTCACCGGTTGCCTTTTTCACCGCATCCAAAATGGGTTGATACAACTTGGCTTGCTCTGATTGAATCTCAGACTTGTACGCCTCTTGGGTTTCTGTAGCCTCTTGTTGCAAACGTTGGAAACTCTTTTGGATCAACTCCAACTGCGCAGGAGAAGCTTTCATCGCCAATTTGGCCTGATAGTCTTTTTCCTTGTTCTGCATTTCCATTTCCAAATCCTGCAAACGCATGGCATAGCCCTGCTCGATTCTGGCCAACTGTGCCAATGCTGAATCCTTTTCAGGAAGTGTATCTACCACCTTGGCAGTGTTGATGGTAGCGATTTTTTGTGCCTGAGCCACAGAGCCCAACGCAACAAGCATGGTCATGGCGATAAAAAGAATGGTTTTTTTCATGTATCCTGTAATTATTATTTGTTTGATTAGTTCCCGCCAGGGGTTTCAGCGTCACCGCCATTGTTTCCAACATTGGGCATTGGCGAGGCTCCCCTATTTTGGGTATTGGGCTTGGCAGGGGTCTGCGGAGCCCCAGGCATATCCTCCGTTGGGATACCCAATGCTTCCATTACCTCCAAGGTTTTATCGTACTTCTGGTCAGCGTACAACATCAATGCGCCGCCACTTTTGTCAAAAATATACGCATATCCCTCTTTCTTCGCCACATTTTGAACGGCATCATAGACCTTGTCTTGCAATGGCTTAATCAAACGTGCACGTTCTTGGTATAATTCTCCGGTGGGACCGAATTTAGCTTCTCTGTATTGAATGAGTTCGGCTTCTTTTGCAGCGATGGCCTCCTTTTTCTGACGGCGTTGGTCGGTGGTCAACAAAATTTCTTCGCTTTGAAAATCGCGAATCATTTGATCCAAAGCGGTCTGCAGTTGCTGTGCCTCGCCCTGATACTTCGCACCCAAATCATCCAAATCTTTTTGAGCCGCTCTGTACTCTGGCATTTTGGCCAAAATCACATCCGAATCCACGAATCCAATATCCTTCGACTTCTGAGCACCCAAGGCGCCCACCATCATCGCACAGCACAATATTAAAATTCGTTTCATCATTTGTAGGGGATTGTCAAACTGCATGCCAAAAACCTTCGAACCACGAAAATATCAAATTAAATTGGATTTATGGGTGTTGCAAAAAAATTGCCGGTGTTATGATTTTGTTGCTTCGATGAAGGGCCCTGTCCATCAGTTGAATCTCATACCGAACCGAATCGCCGCGATATTGATACGGCCGCGCTGGAATCACGACCGTAAGATTTCCGTGAATGCCTTTATTTCTGCCCGAAGGCGTCATATTTTTTAATCTTTGATGCAGTACCAAAGTATCTGTTGCACCCAACAACGGATTCATGGGGTATCGCCAAAGGCCATTTTTCTTATCCTGATAATACACCAACAAATTGTAATGCGCCGGATCACGCGTGCCGAATGGAAACAATGTATCCGAATCCTCCAGTCCAATATCGCCATCTGCATCAGAAAACGCCACCTCTACCTCCACAAAACTGTCGTACCCAAAACCACTATTAAACGGGTAAATCCCTTTCAAATCCAACGTGGGCGGAGAAGGAATTGTATCTTTGCCCCCGTTACAGGATAGCATCAACCCCAAAACACTCACCATGAATAGGCCCGATATCAGTGATTTGTTCCGCATCTCCAATGCCAAATTTACGGAATGGGCCACTACCATCCACGACTATCAGCGAAAAAACAATCCTGTTTTTGACCAATGGTGTGCGCAGTTTCCCACAGAGGGGTTCAATTTCTTGCCGATTTCCTTTTTCAAAAGCCATCGTGTGGTCACCCAAAACCCCGAAACGCCCCAACAGTCTACCACTGATTCACCAACAATTTTCACCAGTTCGGGCACCAGTCAGCAAACCCCCTCTCAACATATTGTGTCAAACATCGCCCTTTACGAACAGAGTTTTGTGTCGGGCTTTGAACTTCAATACGGCCGAATGGATCAATATTGTGTGATAGGCCTATTACCGAGTTATTTGGAACGAACCGGTTCATCGCTCATCTATATGGTCGATTACATGATACAGCGTGGGAAGCCAGGCAGTGGTTTCTATCTCAACCAATACGAAGAAGTGGCGCACATCATCAAGCAAAACGAAAAAAACGGGATCCCTACCCTATTGTTTGGTGTCACCTTTGCCTTATTGGCCATGGCCGAATTTTTACCCGTACAACAGTGGAACCAAACAATTATCATGGAAACGGGCGGCATGAAAGGACGGGGACCGGAGATTACGCGGGATGAATTGCATGATCGTTTGTTGAATAAATTCAATGGCGCTAACATCCATTCAGAATATGGGATGACGGAATTATTGAGTCAGGCCTATGCAACGAACGGACATCGATTTGGCTGTCCGCCATGGATGAAAGTCTATATCCAAGATCCGGGCGATCCAAAGCATTGGCTACCGAATGGAAAAACCGGACGATTGTGTGTGATTGACCTTGCCAACATCGACAGCTGCAGTTTTATTGCAACGGATGATTTAGCCAAACGGTTCGATGATGGCAGTTTTGAGGTAATGGGCCGATTGGATTTCACAGACCTGAGAGGCTGTAACCAATTGGTGATTTAAAATCAGTCGATTAATCTTCGTTTTCGTCGGGCAGTTCCAATACTTGCTCAGACAATTCTTCTTTGGGGTTCAAGGATTTTTCCAAAGACAAAATGAGCGCTGGCAATAGGAACAAATTCGCCGCCATACCCGTAAGCAATGTGAGGCCTGTGAGCCACCCCAACGCTTGGGTACCTTGGAAGCTTGAGAAAGTGAAAATCATAAAGCCCGCACAAATGGCTACCATGCTGTAAATCATCGACACGCCCACCTCTACAATGGTTTCGTTGAGGGCTTCGCGTACCGGACGGTTATTCTTGACGAGTTCTCTACGGAAGGTAATTATGAAGTGAATGGTAGCGTCTACGGTAATACCAAAGGCGATGCTAAACACCAAGATGGTTGATGGCTTCAGAGGAACATCAAAGTAACCCATCGTTCCGGCCGTAACCAACAGAGGAATGATGTTGGGAATCACCGCGATCAAAATCATACGGATAGAGGGGAACAAGAATCCCATGGTGATTGTAATGATCAACAGCGACCAAAAGGTAGCACTACCCAAACTACCATAAAGGTATGAGTTGCCCTTCAAGAAGACGGGGACAGAACCTGTGATTTCGGTGGTGAATTCTTCGGGAGGGAACACACGGTCAAGGATTTTGTACACTTCTTTGTTGATGCTATCCATGCGAATAGAGCCTACATCGCGCACTTGATAACTGATACGCAAGGTTGTACGAGTACTATCCATCAAACCGCGAACGATGGTGTTTTGCATACTGCCCGCTTTCGCATTGGCTTCAGGCATCCTTCCGGCGATGTCGCTCATATTGAGTGCATTTGGCAAACGATAAAATGCAGGATCGCCGTCATTCACCACTTGGTTTCCGTAGCACAGCACTTCTACCAACGACGTTGGCTTTGCAAACTCAGGGAACTTCTTCAACGCCTTTTGCAAGCGATTGGCCTTATCTAGCACATCGAAATTGGTTACTTCACTCTCATCATGCGTACGAATCAAGATTTCATAAGGAAGAATGCCTTTGAAGTTGTCTTGGAAGTACTGCATGTCTTTGTACATCTTCGAACTCTTTGGTACATCATCGACCATAAACGCCAGGGGATGCAACTTAAACACGAAGGTGGTGGCCAATACCGTGATGGCGATGAACCAAAAATAAATGCGACGCTTGCGGTTGAACACGAGAAACTTCACCCAGCTCAAAAACTTATTGATGCCACCATTATCCAGGTGCGCGACCTGTTTATCGGATGGTACCGGCAGGAAACTATACAGCGCTGGTATACCGATGATATTAATGAAGAATACAAGGTTAATGGTAATGAACGACACCACACCATATTGCTCCAAAATTTGGGTTTTGGTAAAGTAGAAGGTTCCGAAACCAACGGCGGTGGTAAAGTTGATCAGGAAAGTAGCCACACCCACACGAGAAATGATGCGCGACAGCGCTTTGGCTTTATTGCGGTGTTTGCGATATTCTTCGTGGTATTTATTGATGAGGTAAACAGCATTTTGCACCCCTATCACCACCAGCAATGGGGGCAAGGTACCGGTGAGCAAGTTGATTTTATAGCCCAAAAATCCACTCACACCAAACATCACGATTACCCCAATAGCAATGAATAGAATGGCGATGGCGAGGGTACTAAAACTGCGGAAGAAGACCAAGATCAGGATGGCGGTAACCAAGAAAGCCACAACGGTAAACATCACCAATTCAGCTTTCACACTGGTGGCCATTTCTGTACGAACGAAGGGTAAGCCACCGATGTGGGCTTCCGCTCCAACTTCTTCGCCAAATTGCTCTGCCCTGCGTTGAATATCCTTGATGAGGGTGATACGCTGCTCAGAATCCATGACTTTGTCGTCGAGCGCAACCACCATGAGCGATGAATGGGTATTGGCATTATAGAGAAGTCCTTGGTAGAACTTCATGTCAAGGAACATCGCTTCCAGGCTATCCACCTCGGCTTGGGTGGTGGGGGCCTGTGCCGCGAAGCGGTTCATGGTAAATTTCCCAGCGGTATCAAGAGCCAAATTGTAGAGCTGCGTGGGCGACAACAGTGATTTAACGCCATGAATTTTGGCGATAGAATCACACATTTGCTTGTATTGATTGAAATGCTTCAGCTCAAACAACTTATCGGTAGAAAATCCGATGACCACTTTATTGTGGTCCATTCCAAAGGTTTTTTGGAACTTGTTATAAGCGATAAGGTCTGGATCGTTTTTGGGTGCAAGTCGCTGCAGCTGATATTCCAACTGAACTTTGGTTGCATAGTAACCCATGACGCCTGTGAATGCCAAGATGGCAATGAGGAACAGGGTGCGTTGTTTTAAAATGAAGGTGGCTATTTTATCCCACATGATGTTGGCAAAGGTACTTATAAAAAGACAAAGGTCGCCCCATGGGGCGACCTTTGCATAAGGTGTTCAGAATATTACTCAGCAATTACTTCGAGGGTAATGCTGGCATTGATATCTTTGAACAAGTTGATGTTGGCCTCGTAAGAACCTACATTCTTGATGTCATCGAAAACAATCTTGCGACGGTCAACGTCGAATCCTTTGTCTTTCAATACATTGGCAACTTGCAAACTGGTAACTGATCCGAAGATTTTACCAGAGGCACCAGCTTTAGCAACCAAGTTGATGGTAGTACCGTTCAACTTTTCTGCCAAGGCTTCGGCGTCTTTGCGCAACTTGTCCATTTTGAACGCACGCTGACGCATGTCTTCTGCCAACATTTTCAATGCACCTTCGTTGGCCAATTTGGCTTTGCCAGTTGGGATCAAGAAGTTTCTTGCATATCCATCTTTCACGTTCACAACATCGTCTTTGTGACCGAGATTTTTCACGTCTTGGGTGAGAATGATTTTCATGTGTCTATCTCCTTCTTATTTTAAACCGTCGGCCAAGAAAGGCAACAACGCCAGGTGACGTGCTCTTTTGATGGCTACAGAAATTTTACGTTGATACTTCAAAGAAGTACCGGTGATACGACGTGGCAAGATTTTCCCTTGCTCATTCACGAACTTCAACAAAAACTCAGCGTCTTTGTGATCGATGTAGCGAATACCATGCTTTTTGAAGCGACAGTATTTCTTCTTTTGCAAAACCTGAGGGGTTTGGTTGAAGATGAAGTTTGTTTCTTTGCTCATAATTCTTCCTCCTCGATAACAACTTTCTTTTTAACAACAACTTTCTCGCCTTGTGGAGTTACGGTGCGAAGTTCACCATTGCGCTTGCGCTGGTTGAAATCCACGCCCCAACGATCCAACTTCACTGTGAGGTAACGCAAAACGCGCTCGTCACGACGGAAAGCCAATTCGAAAGACTTGATGAATTCTGGGTTAGCAGTAAATTCGAACAAGTGATAAAATCCCGTGCCTTTTTTCTGGATAGGGTAGGCTAGTTTGGTCAGTCCCCAATTTTCTTCGTGGACTAACTTCCCTCCATTGCCGGTGATCAACTCTCTGTAGCCTGCAACAGCATCTTTCATCTGTTGTTCAGAGAGCACGGGTGTCAAAATGATCACGGTCTCGTACTGGTTGGTATTCATTTGGCTATAAATTTAGGGCTGCAAATATAGTGATTTCTACCTTTATTAACAAGTATTGTCGCATTTTACAATCACACCCACTCACCTTTGGCCCATCCGATGATTCTCACATCTATCAAGGAACAGGATCATACCCGCTCCCACCCCATGGATGACAATGGAATATTCGTTTCGCTGTGAGCCAAAAACCTTTGGCAGGACCATGTTTCTTTAAGGCTTCTACACCGTACTGACTGCAGGTAGGGACGAACCGACAGCTATTCGGCAACAGGGGTGAAAGCAAATATTGATATCCCCGAATGAGGGCCATCAACAAACCACTGACCATCTTACCGATGAAAGACCTTTTTTGACCTCCGGTTGATTGCGTTGACTCAGGGATTTGGCATTTCGAGCACATCGTAAATCTTTTTCAAAATTACTTGGTACGACTTTTCCAACTGTTTCATTTCGGGAAGTTCGCTACCTGTGTACATCAAGGCCATAGCCAGCGTGATGCCTTTCAACTCAATGGCTTGATACAGTGGCAATTTGTTTTGGCGATAGATTTCTCGCAAACGTCGCTTCACAAAATTCCGATCCACAGCACGCTTAAACTTCCGTTTGCTTGCGGTAAACACCACTTGCACGGGAACCCCAGCCACGGGCAATTCCGTGATCAACAAATTGGCCCTCAACGGATATTTGGAAACAAAAACGCCAGACTGAAACAGTCCGGCGATAATTTTTTCACTATTGAGTTTTTCGGTCTTACCGAAAGCCTGTCCCAAACGATATGGCAACACTTCTGAAGTCATTGCCTTGCTTGCACAGACAAAGGCGATTAGCCCTTGTGACTGCGCTCGTGAGATACAGTTAGACTAGCACGACCGCGTTTGCGGCGAGCAGCCAAAACCCTACGGCCGTTGCTTGTAGCCATGCGCTCACGGAATCCGTGACGGTTTTTACGTTTTCTTGTAGAGGGTTGGTAGGTGCGTTTAGTCATGATTGAAAATGCTTAAAAGGGCTGCAAATATACAAGGATTCAAATTACTTTGCAACAACACGCTCTTTTTTTTTCTTTCTGCGGCACTATCTTTGAACTCGATGAAAAACCCACCGCAATATTCAGAAAAATCAGGCTTTCCCGGCTGGGTTTTTTGGCTTATTGCCCTCTTACCCGTTTCTATTTTTTTGTATCAGCGATACATCATGAAATACGCAGAGCCCTTTGATTGGATTGGATTGATCATCATTGCTGCCGTTGGATGGTTGTTATATGTCATCAAACTCAGCGTGAACATCCATTCGGAAGGCATCGACTATCGGTTTCCACCCTTTCACAACAAGTCCAAACGAATGATCTGGGAAGACATTGAATCCCTTGAGCTTAAGCGGATCAATCCCCTGAGGGAATTTGGGGGTTGGGGTCTTCGTTACGGAAAGCTCGGCACAGCCTACACCACACGTGGCCGATACATCTTACACATCGTACAGAAAACAGGTAAACCCATCAACCTAACCATCGTTCACCCAGAAAACTTCATTGCTGCCAATTTACAACAGCAATGGCCTGTGGAACTGCGGACACCCGCAGATCTCAAACAGTAACACTTTTATTTGAGGGATCTCCTTAGCCCTGAACTTTTTGGAAAATACGCAATCAAGGGCTGTAAATTCGACAGTATCTGAGAATAAGGTGCTGTGCGAAGTTCATCGTACGAATTGGCACCCGTAAGCACGCCTATGTTCCAGGCGCAACCTGCTGAGAAACCTTCATATAAATCGCTTATTGTATCACCAACCTTCATGACCAAGTGTGAATATTCCACCCCTGAGCGCTTCATGGCCAATCGAATCATATCGGGCTGTGGTCTACCAGCATCCACTTCATCGCTTCCGATGTAGCCATGGATCACATTTTCCAATGCCAAGTTTCTCACGATGACGTCGGCAACTTCACGATTAAAACCAGTATTCAAGTATACTTTGGCCCCACTATTTCTGATGGCTTCGAACAATTCTGCCGCATAAGGCATTAGTTCGATACTGCCTTTGACGCCATACTTCTCAATCAACTGTTGGTTAAAAAACGCCACCAACTCATCAATAATATCTGCCGTAACCATGGTTTTGTTCAACGAACAAAGCTGTTCAAAAGCCGTTTTCTTGGGAATACCCATGACTTTATTGGCTTGATCCATGGTGATATCGATATTCAATTTCCATTTCATGGCATCAATTGCTGCTTGTTGCACCAATCCAAAATCATTCACGGTTGTCCCCGCCATGTCCATTACTACCAGTTGTGGTTTCATAAGTACAAAGGAACCCTGCAATTGAGAACTTAAAATTAAATCTCTGTTAAATACAACAATCACGAAAAAGGGTAACATCGATGTAACAATCTGGCCAAATCACGTTGTGTAATTGCGCCCTTTATGAAGATCGCCATTTTATACGCTGAAAGTCGGTTTACACCTTGGAGAGAAAACATCGACACCAAAACTGTTATTCATCTTTACAAATCCTTACCCAAAAGCGCAGAGGGTACCATCATTCACATGACGAAGCCCAACGAAGAATTGGGCAAATTGCTATCGAAATTCGACTTCGTAATCAACTTATGTTATGGATATTCCCATTTATCGCAAGCTGACGTGGCAGAGTGGCTAGACCAAAACAACATCAAACATTTGAGCAGCGGTGGCATTCAGCAACAAATGGCTCAGGACAAGTTGTTTGTAGAAAATGCACTTATCGATCACGAGGTTGCTGTTCCTAAGTCCATTCAACAACTATCGGAAATCAGTCAAGGTTTGTATATCTCAAAACCACGCAAAGGCGGATGTCATCGCGGTATTGAAATCACCGACGCGCAAACAGCATTTGAAAAGTTTGAATCAAATTGTTCCGAAGGCAAGCTCACACAGCCTTATCTCATCGGGCGAGAATTTAGTGTTGCCATTATTCCCAACGAGACCGGAACAGGCTTTGAAACTTTGCCACCGCTAGAAGTTATCCCTTATCCGAAAAGAACCATTTATTTGGCGGGGCAATCGCATGGCAAAACAAGAAAAAACTACCACCCCATCCTTACAACCATAGAAAAAAACAACATCATCGATGGATGTCTCACCGCACACAACGCGCTGGGATTGACTTTCTTTTCGAGGATCGATGTGCGATTGGTTGGTGACACAGCTTTCATTTTGGACGTAAACACCATGCCCAACATGCATCCTACGAAAAGCATGTTACCGGGGCTCTTAAAAACCCACAAGATTGGTATGCGTGAATTTATGCGGCGATTAATTTCGATGGGGCAACGCATTTACAGTACAGATAAGTCGCGAGAATTTGCGGATTATAAACCAATAAATGGGTGAAATTCACAAAAAACAACATTGAAATAACGCAGAAACAACAAACACGCTTTTAGTTCGATTGCTCAAGCCATGTCAAATCTACTTCCCAAACTCGTTTTAATTCCGTTGGTGGATTTGGTTATCGCTGATGCAAAACCCATTGTGTCAATTTTCCAAAGCAACTTCAAATCCGAGCAAATTTCTTGCGATGATTGGGCGATAGGGGAATTGATTGGCAAGCCAATACAGGAAGTGATTCACACGATGTGTCATCGCAGTCGAGCCAATTGCAGCGAAGACAAAATCCTCACACTAACAAAAAATATCACGCATCAATTGAACGCTTACTTTGGCACCAATACGAATAACGCACATACCAAAGAAGTAGATATATTCTTACATTCACTCCAAGGCAAAGGGATAAAAGTTGGACTCACCTCCTGGTTGAGCAAGGAGACAACCCAAATCGCGCTGAAAGCCGCGAATTTACTAGATCGCATCGATTGTTTCAGCCACTTTAGCGCGGGTTACCATCATGGCACATCCCCTGATATCATCTTCACATTGATGAGACAGATGGGTATTTCAAACAACGAACACGTAGCCAATTTGGGTAAATCCAAGTATGATGCATTGCGCGGATACCATGCACAGTGCAAATGGAACATCCTTATCGCAGAGGATAAAGAAAATGTGCGATGGAATGCCTACCCTAACACGGCAATTGTGGGATCACTGAGAGAGGCAACCGCTGAAATCCTGAGTAAATCTGGAGGTTCTGACTTTTTCAAAATCTTAAACAACAAAAATCGAAAACGCGGGAAATAACTTTTACTTAACACCAAACACCCATTAATCAAACAGTGAAACGATTACTTCGCTTTATAATTTCACTGTGAATTTACATACACATACAGACTTTTGCGACGGCAAAGGCTCACCCGAAGACTTTGTAAAAAAAGCCATTTCGTTGGGGTTCAAATATTTGGGATTTAGCGCCCACGCGCCATTGCCTTTCCGTTGTGATTGGAGTTTATCCGCTGAGCGTTTAGATGTATACTGTGATGAAATTTCACATTTGAAAGCGCATTATCAAAAAAAAATAAGGATTCTCCATGGTTTTGAAATCGACTATTTGGAAGGAATGGGATTTCCTTGTTTATCGGAAGGTGCAGTTTGCAGGGCTGACTACTTGATTTGTAGCATTCACTTTCTAAAAACGCCACAATCGGCAATGACATCCCCAAAGTTTGCCGAGATTGACGGAACCTATGCACAATTTATGCTGGCATTGAAGGGCCATGAATACTCGCTCAAGAAAATCCTCAGCAACTACCTCAGCGCAACCGAACAAATGATCCTCATGCCCCTTGTTGCTGGCATGGTGAAAATCATTGGGCATGTTGACAAAATCGTATTAAACGCGCAACAACTACCTGAATTTCAAGGCCTTAGCGATTGGTTTTACAAAGAGCTGTTCAATATTTTACTTCAGCACAGGGATCATTACCATTCAATTGAAATCAATACCAGGGCTTTATATAAAAAAGGATTGTCTCAGCCCTATCCGCGCTACGACTTATTGGAGCTGCTTGCCGGGCAGAGGATTCCGCTGATTCTCAATAGCGATGCACACCACCCATCAGAGTTGAACGCAGGGTATAAAGAGACCATAGAGAGGCTGGAATCTCTCACCAACGTCAATAGTAAAAATCTCAACTACAAATGGTTAAAGAAATAAATCACCGTCAGCATATCATCACCGCAATACTACTTGGACTAACCACATTTTGCCTGTATACATTTATGTACGCAGTGCGAAAACCATTTTCCGCATTGACATATGATAACATCTTAGTATGGGGCATCAATGTAAAAATTTGGATGGTTCTGGCCCAACTTCTGGGTTACACCTTGAGCAAATTCTATGGCATTCGCCTACTAGGGAAAATCAAACGTGAAGATCGAAGTATTTACCTCGTTTGCATTTTATCATTGGCAACGGTGCCCCTTTTCTTGCTTCAACATTTACCAACCGCAACATGGCCCTTGTTGATGTTTTTCAATGGGTTCCCCCTTGGGTTGGTTTGGGGTATCGTTTTTTCCTACGTGGAGGGCAGAAAATACACTGAACTCATTGGAGCAATGTTGGCCTGCACATTTGTCTTCTCCTCGGGATGGGTGAAATCATTTGGTCTTTATCTACAGCGTAATTTAGAACTCAACATCAATCAAGTGCCTTTTTTTACTGCCATCATTGCACTCATCGCTGCCGCTATCGTGATATTCATTTTGGAAAAACTGCCACCGCCAAATTCTGAGGATAAATTGCTGCGAAATGATAGAAAACCACTCAATCCCATTGAACAGAGCAGATTCCTTCGCGATCATGGTTCAATTTTAATACCCTTCGTGATTATTTACGGTATTTTCACCATCATGCGCGACTTCCGCGACAATTTCTCGGCAGAAATGCTAACCGAGAACGGTGCCTATTCCGGAGATGTATTCATCAATATGGAACTGAAAGTATCCCTCGTATTGCTCTGTTTGGTGCCTTTGTTTTCTTGGATCAAAAACCACCAAACAGCATTGAATACCACCACCTTTTCGATCGTTGTAGGTATACTCACGAGTCTCGCAGCCACATTTTTGTTCATACAACACCAAATTTCAATCATAGGACTTTTGATGTTCACGGGTGGCGGATTTTATTTGGGATATATTTTGATTAATATCAGTGTGATGGACAGAATTATTGGGTTTTCTGGAGTATCTGGAAATTCAGGATTTTTAATTTACATCGCCGATAGCGTGGGGTATTTGTTCTCGTTGATCATTAGCTCATTTGCACTGCTGAACAAGATTGACTCGATGAAATGGACTTCCCTTTACCTCGATTTAATCATCGTGGGATCTTGTTTAATCTTCCTATTAGCGCTCAGCATTCCATACCAATTGCAAAAAAAGAAACAATCGCACAATCATGCAGAAATTATCACAGCCTAGGGCCATCGTTGTTGGCGCCGGTATTTTAGGCCTCGCTTATGCCAGATCTTTGAGTTTGCGCGGATATTCCGTAGATGTTTTTGAACGATCTGAAAAAGCGAGTGGATCTTCCATCCGAAATTTCGGCATGGTGTGGCCCATTGGTCAACCCCACGGAAGAATGCTCAACCGCGCAATGAAATCGCGTGAGATATGGGTTGATTTATGTAAATCGGCAAAAATCTGGGCGAAGCAAACGGGCAGTTTACAACTCCTATCAAATGAACTAGAATTTGAAATGGGCAAGGAATTTTTGGAGAGAGAATCTACGCACCGTCCTAAACTTCAGCTGCTCGACAAACAGCAAACAAAAGCCATATTTCCGTTGGCCCACAAAAACAATCGAGGTGCCATTTTTAGTGGAACGGAGGTTATTGTTGAAGCACGGGAAGCCATCCGACTTATTCCAGCGTACCTAGAAGCCCAACACGGTGTGAAATTTCATTTTAACACGCCGGTGGTTGAGATTGCGAACGGATTCATTTGCACGGCCAAAAAACACCGTTTCGAAGCAGACCTAATCGTATTGTGCAGTGGTTATGAAACCAACTTATTATACCCAGAGGTCTACGAGTCGGCCCCCATTACAATCAGCCAACTGAACATGTTAAGAAGCCATCGGTTATCGCACACGATTCCGGCAATTTGCGCTGGATTGAGTTTTTTGCATTATGGCAGTTACGACAGACTACCCTCTTCGGCTATTTACAAAAAATGGGCTACAGACAATTATCCAAAACAGGTGTACCATGGTATACACCTTTTGATTAGTCAAAATTACAACAACCAACTAACCATTGGCGACAGTCATGATTATGGCATGCATCATGACCCATTCCAACAAGACGATGTAGACCAATTGATTTTGGATTACATGAATGATGTCATGGAAATACCCAATTTGCAGATTTCTCAGCGATGGACTGGCCAATATTTGAAATTACAAAACGGACAGAGTGAGTGGTTTGAGGAAGTTGAATCGGGGGTATATATCGCCAACGGACCGGGCGGCGCAGGAATGACTTTGGGTTTCGGCATGGCCGAAGAGACCATCACTAAACTAATCGGCTAAGTTCCAAACATTGCTGTAAATCTTCCCAAACCCGCGGAGGGATTTCCGTATCCAAATCAATGCGTTTACCCGTATCATCCCACCTGCGCAAATTGAGCGCCTGTTGAAAATAAGGGTGCTTTCTGGCTTCAGCAACTTCTTCGTCTGACATCAATCCTCCCTGCAATTGAAAGCTCTTTAGGCTCGCTGCAGAAAGGCGGTTGATGTAGTAGGGTTCACAGCTGACCAAATATCGCTTCGCCCAAACATGGGTGGATACCATGCTTGCCACTTTTTCGCCGAAGCCCCATTCCAATAGTAAACCTGAGCCAATCTCCTCATGTTTCATGTCTTTAGAAAGTCCATCCTCCTGTTGGTACACTAGGTGTCCGATGTCGTGCAAAAAAGCCGCTACGCGCAATTCCAATTCCGCATGCGCCTCCTCAGCCAACAAATAACATTGAACTGCATGCTCCTGCTGGGTTACGTCTTCACCATAGTGCTGCTGGCCATGTTCCAAAAACAACGCTTTAATTTTCTCGATGATTTCCATTTTTTTCATTTAAAAAAAGGGGAGTAGAATTAACCACTCCCCTTTTACTAACTATTAACCTAATACTCCGCTATGATTATTTCAAAATCCACATGTCTGCATTGATTTCGTCTTTTCCACCGAATTGACGATCCAAAGCCGCTTGCCAGTTTGCCGCATTGTTTGTTCTCTCACCCGTAGGATATTGATATCTCTTTGGGATAAGACCACTGTTTCCAGTGCCCGGACCATTGGCTGAGAAGGTTGGATAGTTTGTTCTACGGAAATTGTAGTACCCTTCCAAGCCACTATTCTGGAAGAATGACAAATACTTTTGTGTGATGATTTGTCTCAGACCATTTTCGTTGGCACCTGCATATTTCACCGTGGCCTGACTAAAGTAAGCCGCCTCATCAAAGTTGTAGGTATTCTTGATATAATCGGCCGCATTTGTGGGGGTACCGCCATTTTTGAATGCATACACATCCATCGCACCATTCTTCACACCGAAGAAATCAAAGCTCGCTTTAATCCCTTTTTCGTACCAAGTAGACGCATTTTCAGAAACCCAACCGCGATGAGCTGCTTCGGCAATGTTGAAACACATTTCTGAATAGCCAATTTGAATACCAGGCTCGGCGGTGAAAGTTCTGTAGTAACGGTAACGATTGTACAATGAATATTCCCCATTCAAGAAATTACCACCGTTAGACACCTGCATTTTCGTGGACATATCAGCCAAATCCTGATTGGCATCCGCACCCACAAATGAAGCAAAATCAGTGTATCCAGAACCAGCCTTTAATTTGGCACCTGCAGGCTCTGCTATAACAAATACGCGAGGATCCTTCAAGTATGTCAATGCAGACAAATTGGTCGACGACATGTTGTAACGCAAAGCATCAAAACCATAATTGTCTGGACTTACAGGATATTTATTCAAAGTGCTGTTATATACGAACTGCATATTATCGGCATTTGAAGTGAAAATTGGATATTTTCCGGGATTGGTAACAATGTTGGCAAACTTGCCTTTCACGTTCAAATCCCCGTCTGACTCCTTTTTGCTCAAAGCGATCAACACGCGCAACGCAAACGTGTTGTTTGCTTTTTGCCAAGCAGCCAAATTATTATTGAAATAAATATCACCCGCGAATGAACTATTACCACTTGCGATCAACGTTGCCATGTCTGTATTGGCTTCTTCCAACCAAGCCAAAATCTGCATAAACACCTCCTTTTGAGAATCGTATTTTGGCAGAAAATTATCGGCCTTCAATGCCTCTGACATTGGCACATCACCGGTCAACATGGTCATTTGATAATACAAATAAGCACGCATGAACTTACCCAGGGCAGAATAAGGGTTCACGGCTGGGCTTCCAACGCGCTTTGCCTCTTCTTCCATCTTGATTACATTCTTCAGTGTAGTGAAGCTCCATGCACCACCACCCCAATTGTATTCATTGTTACCGTAGTAGTTGTAGTTACACAAATTGTACTGACAAATCCTTGCGTCACCACCCCAAGGTCTTTGATTTATGTTGAAGCAAATCCCGTTGAAAACCAAATCGGGGGTAACCTGCGTAGGACGGTTTGGATCTTGATCGATGCCGTCTACTGAACAACCATTCATCACCAACAAGGTTAAAGCGGCGATGGATGCGAAAAATATGTTTTTCATGTTTTTGTTTTTTAGAAATTATTAAAATTAGAAAGTCAAATTAATGTTAACACCATATCTTCTCATGGTTGGCGACTGCAATGCAGAGTAACCTGTCATTCCTGGGAATTGATCCAAATCCAAATCATCCAAACCTTTGGCGAAATACAACAAGTTTCTTCCTACCAAGGATACTGATGCACCTTTGAAGGTCTTACCCAATTTGGATGCTGGCAAGTTGTAAGTGATTGTTACTTCGCGCAACTTCATGTAATCCTTCTTCATGATGTTTGGTCCAAACTGACCGTAATAGCGACTGATATAATCCTGCAAGTAGGTTGGCGTTTCATTTTTCTTGAAAGTCAATTCACCGTAATTGGTGATTTCACCAGTCAAAGGATCATACTTAATGGTTCCACCAGCCAGCTGTGCACCTTCACCCAACCACGTCTTTTTGCCTTCTGTATCCGCTTCACGGGCAGAGGCCATCGTGTTACCGTTGGCATCAACGATGTTTCCTTGAACTGTTTCAATATGTCTACCTCCACGGAAAGTCTGACGTTGAATTTGGTTCACAATCAAACCACCAATACGGCCATCGAATTGTACACCGATTGTCCAATTTTTCACTTTTACCTGGTTGTAGAAGCCAATCACCAAATCAGGCAAAGTATACCCTTGGAATTGTCCTTTTGGCAATACAATAGGACGTCCACCCGCGTCATTGATCAACTGTCCGTCAGGGGTTCTTGCAAAATCATTGGTATACAAAGCGTCGATACGATCACCCACTTTTAAAAACCGGTTACTAGAGTTATCCGTTACGAAATAGTTCGCAGAAATCTGGTTCACATCTCCATAGACGGCTGTCAAGAATTCTCTGTAACGAGACAAGTTCAACATGCTATTCCAAGATACACCATCTTTGGTTTTTGCCTTGATCACATCACCTTTGAAGCTCACTTCCCAACCTTTACGCTGAGTTTCAATACCGTTTACGATTTGGTTGGTGTAACCCGTTGCTTCCGAAATGGTTCTTGAGAAGATACCTGGTCCGTCGTTGTAGATATAGTAAGTAGCCTCAACGCCCAAACGATTTTTGAACAAACGGGCTTCCGTACCAAACTCAACATCAGTACGTTGGAATGGGGCCAAACTTGCATTTGGTAACACGTTGGTATAGTTTGCTGAAGGACGGCCATTGTACAACAAAGGCGTGTTGTAAATTCCTGAATTCACGTAAGCCGGTCCTTCGTAGGGTGATGAGTAATTACTACCATAACCCAACGTACTTCCTGCTTGAGAAATCAACGGGGTTGTCAAACCACCTTTCACTTGAGCAAATGATGCGCGAAGCTTCCAGAAATTGAAGTTTTTGCTTTTCAAATTTTCAAACATATCCATCGGCAAAATAGAAACCGAGGCAGAAGGGTAAACAAATGAGTTGTTTCCAGCAGGCATTGTAGACAATTGGTCCATACGGGCACCCAAGTTCAAATACAAAAACTTTGATCCAATATCTGCCAAAGCATACAATGAATTTACCGCCATTTTCGAATTAAAGTTGAATACACGAACAGGATTTGCGCTGTTGGCGAAGTTGTATACTTCAGGTACGTTCAAATAATCTGTAGTTGCCCAGCTGCTGTTGTAGTTGAAATCTCTGCGGTTACCTCCGATGGTAGCATGAACATCCAAACCGCCCAACTTCTTTTTGTAATCCAACAAGAATTCGTTGTTGATTTCGAACATCGCTCTGCGGTCTTCGCGGTAATCACCACGGCCTTCCTCACGGCCATAGGGGTGAGCAGAGAATGGCATTTTTTCAGTACGCAACAAGTCATACGTGGTTGCAGAGGTTCTTACCATCAAGTTGATATTTTTGGTAACATCCCAATCAAAACTGGTATATCCATACAAATCATTCTTGTGGTGACCTCTTAACCACTTTTCAGCCACAAACCAAGGGTTTTGATAGCGCTTATATTCAGAGTGAAGTGACTGAACACCTTCTTTACCTGGCTGCCAAATACCACGAATATCATCGCTCATTACATCCCAATCAGCACCTTGCCAAATGATCACGCTGTAAATCAATGAGTTTGGACCATAAACAACATCATTGATGTTGTCGGTAGACTGACGGTTGTAGTTAATGTTCGCATTCATTCTGAATTTATCAGAGAAACGCACAGTGTTAGAAATATTGAATGTATTGCTGTTCAATCCTGTATTTGGTACGATACCACGTTGATTCAAATTGCTAAATGAAAAACGCACATCCATCTTTTCCGTGGAAGAAGCAATACTGAAGTTGTTGGTATTCAACAAACCCGCTTGCAAAAAGCGCTGAAGGTTGTTTTTACCTCTTGCCACAAAGGGTGTAGGAATACGCTTACCTGTAACTGGATCGATAGGACTGTCGTATTGTGCAATCAATTGTCCGTTCAATTTTGGACCCCATACATCATAGTCACCATCGTTATCGCCACCACCCAAACCATCAACAAATGAATAGTTACCGTGGTCACCAGGACCGTATTCGTCTTGCACCTTAGGAATGGTCAAGAAACCATTTTCCATAATGGTAGACGAGTTAAAGTCGATGGAAACACCTTTGCCCTTGCTGCCTTTTTTGGTTGTAATTACTATCGCACCGTTCTGACCTCTGTAACCATACAATGCAGCTGCCGCAGGACCCATCAATACCGATACCTTGTCGATATCATCAGGAGACAAGTTGTAAGCATCTGAGTTAATGGGAATACCATCTACAACATACAGTACAGATTGACCGCGGCGCAAATCACTACCACGAAGCACGATTTGTGGGTTACCCAACAACTCAGCACTTTGTCCGATCGTTAAACCTGCTACCTTACCCACCAAGTTGTCGATAACGTTCGTTTCACGCGCTTTTACCAATGATGCTCCATCCACTTCAGCAATCGCAAAACCCAACTTCTTTTTTTCCTTTTTGATACCCAAGGCGGTAACAACGACCTCTCCCACACGCGCTGTGTCGGTATCGTTGTTCGCTTGTTGTGCGAGAGAAGCATTGGCAGCCATGGCCACCGCAACCGTCACAAACATGCGATTGGTTAATAAAATGTTTTTCGTTTTCATAGGCTATATTTAGGTCCAAATCAACGCGAACAGTATTATGGCAATCCTCCATATCGGTTACTGAATCATAAACAAGAATTATTTAATGTCTACATCAAAATAAATCAACATCTCGCTTTCCACTTATTGCGTTTAACTAATTGAATATCAATTTTTTAAATTCAATAAATGATTCACAAAAACATCAACTCAATGTAAATAAATTGCTCTATGAATCAAATCATTGTCAGAGTTAATCATTCATAAACACAACCGTTACATTAAAAAGAAAAAACAAAAACAAAAGATTCATCGCATGTTGGCTTTACACAAACAATGCGTCGAACACAATAAAAATTTACACGATGGTAATGCACTAAAATCCCACTAACAATTGGAATGCTCTGCCGGGCATAAAAACGCCAGATCCGTGGGTTTTATATCGTTGATTGCCCAAGTTCGTTAACGCAAAATCCACATACACCCCTCGCCGCTGATACCTACAACGCAGATCGCCTGTAACATAGCCCGTCGTACCCGCTGCGCCAATTCTGTTGTCTTGAATATCGGCTTTTGCTAACCGATTTTGGGCTTTAGCGCCATAGACAGTAGCCACAAATTTCCAATTAACATTGTATTGAAACATCCAAGTTGCATTGAACATGGCTGGGGGAATTCTGCGCATCGGCTCATTGTCACTAATATTTTCGCCCACCGCAAAAAACGCACCTCCTTTGATTTGCATTTTTTTATTCAATGCCCACTGAAAATCACATTCGGCACCCCAAATCTCTGCCTCCCCCACATTTTGTTTCGAATACACCGGATATCCCTGCAAACTATCTTTGGGCGAATTCACGCGGGTGATTAAACCAGACAGTTGGTTGTGATAAGCACACACCGTGGCCATTGCCCGGTCCGATTTCCATTTGAATCCCAGTTCTTTGTTCAAACTATACTCTGGCTCTAGACCGTATTGAGGCAGCTCAAACCGAAAATCCACAATGCCCAGAGTACCCAAATCATCTACATTCGGACTCCGAAAACTGCTACCTACATTACTATAAACAAACAAAGATTCGCTTAATTTTCGTGACGCCGCAACATCAAAAACCACTGCCTCATTGTTATCTACCACCTCGCCCAACTCAACGGTGGGAATGCGCACCTGTGTACCACTGTATCTCAGTCCAGCCCTCAAAAGTCCGCTTTTCCATGATTGCGTGGCATATAAAAATGCCGAGGTTTGATTATTGGTGGCATCGTTTGGGTACAAAGCCCGAAGATCTTTCTGAGTAGATGTCACCAGATTCCAATCTGCCCTTTCAGAAAAAACCCGGTCCACATAAGCGTCAATCCCCATCACGTATTGAAAGCCCTTTTTTTGTTTCCCAAAAACCTTCAACGTCACAAAACGCGTATCAACTGAATCTTTTTCACGCCGCGATATTGACGATCCATTTTTTTGAAATGACCGCCATTCTCCCTGGCCCTGCTGACCAATCACCACCTCAACCTTATCAAGTGCACCCATTAGATTCGCCCATTCTTTTTTCAAGTAAGTCATAGACCGCAACTGCAAATCCATGTTGTAAAAAGCATGATTTTCCAACGACACTTTATGGTAAATAGGCACATCAAACTGGTTGTGATTCTGGTGAGCGAACGTCCACTTTCCGCGCTTCCCGTACACCTGAAATTTTCCATCAAAATTCCGTTCAGTATACCCCGTTGGTGTGAGTTGCACTTGATCACCCCCCGCAACAATGTTCCCAAAATTCCGTAAGGTACCGCCCAAAGTCAAACCAAATTTGGCCGTCGCATAATCAATGGATCCGCGGGCAGAACGTTCTTGTTGGCCAGACATACCCCTGACAAAAAAATGGGGCACCCACCGATTGAGATTTTTGGTTTCGGGTTCGTGGAATTTGGCCAAAATCACACCGCCCATCGCATCGGAACCATATTGTACAGCGCCATTGCCGAACAATACCTCCATCTGATCCAAGCCAAATGCATCCACCGTATTTAAATACTGATTGGGTCCATACCGAAAAATGGAATTGTTCAACCGAATCCCATCTACCAGCATGAGCGTTTGATTCCCCTGAAGTCCGCGCAGCGTGGGAGAGCCACCACCGTGGTTGGTTTTTTGTACCATTACCCCAGTTTGATGCATCAGCAACTCGGGGGTAGTTCTTGTTTCACTGCCGGCAGCAGCGCCAATTTTCTTTATATCGGTACGATAAGGTTGCCTTTCCCAAGCCGTTGCGCGCAACAATGTAGCCTCAACCCTCACCTCAGCGAGTTTTTCCGCACGAAGCGAATCGCCCAGAACAACAACCTGTTTCATGGTCTCAACAACGGGCCGAGCCACAAGAATTGAAGAATCAATGCTACTATTCGACAAGACCAATGGGGGACACGCCAAAAGCCATCCCCCAAAAAACCCCATGAATAATTTTCTTTTCATCGACATCTTCTGCAGTCGGGAATTAGTCAATATCCATGGCCTTCACCCAGGGGGCCTGCCTCAACGTGGGCAATTTGGCTCGCTCCCCTTTCACATACTTCCACAATATTTCATTCATGAGTTGTTCGTTGGCACGATCTTCACGCGACAAATCCAATTTCTCGCTCATGCGCATCAAATACGAGGTTGCTTTGGGATTGGTGGCAGAATTCACTTCATTCAAGTCAACCTCAGCGGCTACAACATTGAATCCTTTACCATTCACCGTATCTGAAAAACATCGCCACATGGGCTCGGCGCCCGCATCGTACTGACTCATGGGCGGCATACCCAAAATCAACTCTATGGTACGCAACATCGAACTCGTGCTGTATTTGGTGTGATCCACAAACCCTCTTTTCACCATCCCCCCGGCAACGTAGGCCGTTGAGCGATGCGCATCGATGTGATCGGCGCCGTTCTGCGCATCGTCTTCCAGTATGAATACCACACTCTCGTTCCAGATGGGCGACTTCGACAAATAATCTACAAACAATCCCACAGCCAAGTCGTTATCGGCCACGTGGGCAAATGGCGTAGGCCTTCCCTTCCTCACCCCTTCGGTATGGTCATTGATGAACCGCAAAGTATTCAGTGCAGGCACCGCGTTGATGGCCAACAAACTATCGAAATCGCGACGCCATTGCACGAAACGACTTGTATCTCGCACCCTTTCATCCCAAGATGTGAAGTAGTTACAGTGTTGATTTTTGAGCACAGGGATGTTGGGCTTGTAATCATCCACAAATTCGCCATAGCTTCTAAACGATACCCCAGCGCTCGCTGCATGATCCCACAGAAATCCTTTTTGGGGATGCGCAACAGCAGACTGACCTTCATATACATAATCGCCACCGCGACCACCGTAGTGTGTAGGCCATGTTTTTTCGGTGTAATCGTTGGCATACGCCGCAGTGCTCCAATTGTGTCCATCTGCACTCACCTCGGCATCCACATAGAAATGATCCAGAAGCACGAATTCCTCGCACAATTTGTGCTGGTTGGGGGTGATATTTCTGCCAAATAACAGGAGCGATGTATCCCCGTCGCCACCCGGCAAATCGGCCAGCACTTGATCGTAGGTACGATTTTCTTTGATGATATAAAACACATGTTTGATGGGCGATGAATCCCCCACGCGATTGGGGATGGGATTTTCTTCGGGAATATCCAGGATGCGGCCCTGAGCGCTAGCGAAGGGAGAATTGGCATAAACTTGAGCGGTGTTTTTTGCCAAAATAGCGGCGCTCATCAATTGATCAACCCCAATTATTTGCAAACCACCCCGAAACAAACTACCAATGTATTGTACTTTCAACGCCGTTTTTTGTCCTTTCTGATATTCCGTTTTTGTGCGCCTTTCCATTGGATTCGGACCCTGAGGATTGGCCATCGAGCCAAAGCCCTTTCCGTTAGCCACAACAATTTGATCGCCCCAAACCGCTACCTGGGTGGGATACCATCCGGTAGGTACGAATCCTTTGAGTCTATATTTTCCGGGGGTTTTCACATCAAATACCGCCAATGCATTGTTATCGGCATTGGCCGCCAAAAGAATCCCTTTGTTTTGCATCAAACACAAAGCGTTGGTACCGCTACCTGTTAGACTTGTCGCAAACAACCCCGCCGCAAGTACCTCCACCGCGTTGCCTTTTTTCAAATGAATCACATGCACAGAATTATCGTCGGAACAAGCCACAAACAAACGCTTCCCTTTGATATCGTATTTCATTTCATTGGGATTGTCACCCACCCCAATTTTGGGTTCCCAGACATTCAGCGCGGCATTAAATACACCCACAGAAGCATCGCCCCAGTGACTTACGAAAACTTTATCCCCGCCATCGCCTGTAACGCCATAGCCCGCAGAAGGCAATTTCCATTTTTGACGCCGACTCACATCGTTCAAAGAAATTTGATAGAAGCTGGAATCTTCCTTGGTGGCCACATACAATACCCGACGTTTCTCATCTATGTACAATCCCGTGGGCGAGATGCGCACAGGCCACTGATCTCCCAAATGAATGGAATCGATGTACTTCAACTTGCCGTTAGAAAACTGGTATCTGCCAATCACATTCAAATTGGCGCCCGTTGAAAACAATTGATTGGTTAAACCGTCAAACGCCAAACCATAAAAAGTGGCTTTCACCGGCAAACTGTCTGTCATTAATCGCTGCTGCATATCAAACACCATCAGGGAATGATCGCTTTGGCCAGCGTTGGCGATGATCAAATAGCGATTCGATGGATCACTGATCATATGCATCGGCAAATCACCCAAAGCATATTTTTCTCCGCTGGGGCTTAATCTCCATCCATTGGGCAGTTCAGATTGTGCCATCGCTGGCAGGCAAAAAAACAAGCCATTCAAGCTCAGGAATAGTCCCAGCAGTTTATTTGTGATTTTCATAAAAGTCTTTTCTTTGTTGGTTCTCATCGTCCATTACATCCGGCATCTTCAACTCACGCCACGGGATGCTGCGATTGTATTTTTTCAGGGCCACGGCAGGGTCAAACACCCGCAAATCGCTGGGCTCCAAAGTATAGGGCCTAAAATCGGCTACTGGCGTAAAATAATCAGACAAATCCGAAGCGGTGATATCGAAATGATTCACCCCAGGAATACCCATTGTATTGTAAATCAACTTAATGATCGACCCAAAATTTGCATGCGTGTGGGATACATAATTGCGTTTTACGTAAGGCCCAGCCATCATCAAAATACTGCGATGTGCATCGATGTGATCTACCCCACCCTGCGGATCATCTTCCGTAACAATCACCAACATGTTTTTCCAGTAGGGCGTGTGCGATAAAAAATGCAACATCCTGCCCAAGGCCAAATCGTTGTCGGCCACATAACTATGCACAAACGGATAGCCATCGGCCGCACGCGGCTTTGAAGTATGGTCGTTTGGCAATTGGATGGTGATCAAGTTGGGCATGGAATCAGTACCCATTAGCCACTTTTGGGTAAATTCTGTTTCAAATTGTTCTACCCTAAATTGATCAGGTATACTTGTATTGTATCCAGCATAATTCCTTGAAGTATGAGAATAAATGGCCGATGGCATTGGGAAGGCAACGGCGATACCAGTACCATTCATTGTATCGTACCAATCCTCTCTCACGCCTTGATATTCATTGGCTTCTCCAAAATTGTAAATCGTTTTTCCCGATCGCTGCACAGCTTCCCATAAACCACCAATCTGATTATAATCTTCTGGATCGATTGCCCCAGTGGTCTTAGGCATCCGTCGGCCCGGCGCTGGCGACAACACCCGAAAATCACCGTCGTTGGCGGCATTGGTTTCCACATACTCATTGGGCATGGTACCCATCATCCAATGATGACCGTGAATGGAAGCATCAGAATCGCAATAAAAATTGTCGCTGTAAGAAAAACTCTTCGCCAATTTGTGGTGGTTTGGAGTGATTTTCAAATGCTTCATGCGCGCCTCAATCTCCTCTTTTTTGAGGGTATCCACCCCATAATCCCAGAGTTGATCGTTGTGAATCATTTGGAGCTGACCTTTGATGGTGTATTCGCAGTTTACGCCGAACCGACTCAAACTCGAATCCCCGTCGCCACCACTTAACTGGCCAAAAACTTCATCATAAGTGCGATTTTCCTTGGTGATATAAACGATGTGTTTGATGGGCGATTTGGGCCCAAAAAATGGACTCTGCCCCACATTTACAGGTGAGGTTTGATAGGTATAATCAAGCACTTGTTGTTTTGAGACAGCCAATTCCTGGTTCGAAAGCATGTTTACACGCTGCAAACTGCCCAACTGAATATCACCAATATAGGTCCCTTGGGCCGGGGCCTTGAAATTTTTACCGCCATTGGGGCCGGCACCCAACCCACGGGCCGAAGTGATCAACACAGCACCAGAACTGGGCAAACACTTTACACGCGTAGCACCCCATCCCGCTGGGATCATGCCCAAATTCTTTCCCGATTTAGCGTCCAATACAGCCACCGCATTGAAACCCAACAAAGCCACATACAAGCGATTGGATTTTCTATCAAGATCAATTCCATAAGGCATATATCCCCTCGATTGATCCAAAAAAGTCTCTGTTTTGATGGGCCAAGTTCCTTTCAATCGGTTCGATTTCAAATCAATCACAGCTATATCATCGCTGCCTGCTTGCGACACATAAGCATACTTCTCATCGCACACAATACTATTGGGATGCGCCCCACCCACAATTTCGGCATCCTCCAAAAATTCACCGATGCGTTTCCCCGTTTTGATTTTCGAAATCACTGAATTGGTGCGGGTATCAACCACCCAAACACTCATCGATTGGTCATCGTTGGGATCGCCCAGCCCAGGAATAAACCGTCCTTCAAACTCAACACCCTCGCGAGATTCTTTGCTATGAGCACCGTATGGAGGAAAATGCAACAAAAAGGAATCTTTCGTTTTTTCATTCACCCCTGGAACCACCGGATAGGCGTACATACCTACGTTGGCAACAAATAATTTATGCTGTTTCGGGGCGATGGCAATACCAAAGGGAATGCGACCCGTAGGGATACTCGCCTTAATTTGATGGGTCTTCAATGAAAAGCGATGCAACTGAAACCAAGCGCGATCCAACACCCATAAATCATCGTTCACTTCATCCAAAACCAAATCCGTGGCAAATGCTTCCTTGTTAGATTCGGGATGTGCCAGGTTTAAATCAAAACTATCAACCAACGATTTTGCAACCACATCAAAAACCCACACTTTGCCTTTGTCGCCACCGCTCAAAAACACCCGACGGTTATCACTCGCAAAACAAGCCCCAATGAAAGAGGCATTTTTAATCACATCAGGGTTTTTACCGTCGTAAGAAGGAAAACGTGAAACTTGAAGAGGAATGCTCATCAAATCCACCACCGATATGGCGTTGCTATGCAATACAACCGCCGTTTTTTCATCGTTAGAAATGGCCAAACCGTAAGGAGCACGCGTGATCAACTTCAACTCACCCGCTGGCTTTACAAACCGTCCGCTGGGTAAAACAGAAATGCCATCCTCCTTGATTTGTGCAAATTTGTCTTTTCCCGGAACTTCTATTTGTTGAGCAACCAAGATCAATTGACAGGACAAATAAACAGCCAGAACAAAGAGGCGCTTAAAATTGTACATAAACATAAACGAACTTACTCCCACTACATTGGCAAGAGATTATGAAGTTATGAAGGAATCTTCATCCACCCCGCTCCAATACCGCCAGACAATAACCATTTAACAACACAATGCTCATTTGGGTGTGTTGTTTGATTCAGATTATTGCACAACAATCACATTGAAATCGACAACAAGCGCTCGTTTACAATCCTGGATCCAATCCCATTGGCCAAATCAACTGCCACCGCTAAAAGCGCGCGAGATTCAGTGGCTAATTCTAACATTCCCAATCCCTGGATGGTCTCTTTTTTTTCTTGCATTTGTGACCGTCAAATTCATAAGGAGAAGCATGTTTTTGTCGAAAATTTAACGTCAAAAGCGTGTTTACTAAGCACTTTGTTAATAATTAATTAACAAAGAAACCAACTCTGTTTAGTTATTTCGCTCACCAACAATAGCCTATAAAATGAAAAAAATCCTATCAATCGTCATTTGCGCCATCTTCCTGACAGGAAGCGCTTTGGCACAGGTGACCACTGCTTACTTGAGCGGTGTTGTTACCAATGGAAATGCTGCTGTTGAGAACGCCACCATCAAAGCGGTCTTGACAACAACCAACGCTGTTTACACCGCTAGCTCGCGCTCCGGTGGTGTTTACGACATCTCTAACTTGAATGCTGGCGGTCCCTACACCGTGACCATCTCCTCTCCCGGACAAAAAGACATCGTATTTACCGATGTATTCTTGACATTGGGTGAAAACTTCAAACTCGACGCAGACTTTACCACTGAGAAAATTGGCGGTGTGGTTGTGAGTGTTTCTCGTAACGCCACCAAAACTGGTAGCAACTTGAACATCAACAGTCGTACCTTGAATACCCTGCCTACCATCTCTCGTTCGATCAACGACTTCACCCGCTTGACTCCTCAAGCCGGTAGCGGTAGCAGTTTCAACGGTCGCGACGGTCGTTTCAACAACATCACCATCGATGGTGCCAACTTCAACAACAACTTTGGTTTGAGCGACAAAAACTTGCCTGGTGGCGATGCACAGCCGATTTCTTTGGATGCGATCGAAGCCGTTCAGGTAAACATCTCTCCTTTTGATGTACGTCAATCGAACTTCACTGGTGCCGGTATCAACGCCATCACCAAAAGTGGATCAAACAAAACCACCGCTTCTGTTTACACATTGATGCGCAACGAATCTTTCAATGGTACCAAAGTAGATACTTTCGATTTGGGAGAACAGAAGAAAACCTCTTCTAATATCTTGGGCTTTCGCTTGGGCGGCGCTTTGGTGAAAGATAAAATCTTCTACTTCGTAAACTACGAAAACGAAAAAACATCACTACCAGGTTTGCAGTGGAAAGCTTCACGTCCTGGCACTGGTCAGAGCGCCACTGATCCAAACTTGTCGCGCACATTGGCTACCGACTTGGATTTGGTTCGCAGCCATTTGAAAGAAAAATACGGTTACGAAACCGGTGACTACGAAAACTTGGGCAACTTCAACACGGCCAACCAGAAATTCTTGGCACGTGTAGATTGGAACATTTCTGACAAACACAAATTTAGCTTGCGTTACAACTCTGTGCACAACACCAACGACCAGGTATTGAATGGTACTTCTGCCCCGAACCCACGTTCTACTTCAAACCGTTGGTCTAACAACTCAATGAGTTTCGCGAACTCTAACTATTCTTTCGACAACAAAGTATGGTCAGTAGCGGGTGAATTGAAGAGCAACCTTAGCAGCAAAGTAAGCAATCAATTGTTGTTGACCTACACCAGCATCACCGATGCCCGTGGTACCAACAGCACCCCTTTCCCGTTTGTTGACATTAAAAAAGGTGGCGACAACTACATCAGTTTCGGTTATGAGTTGTTCAGCTACAACAACAAAGTAAACAACAACACTTTGTCGTTCATCGACAACATCACTTACAACTTGAACAAACACACCATCACTGCCGGTGTAGCTTACGATCAAATGTATGTGGGTAACGCTTTCCAACGTTATGGTACTAGCTATTACCGTTACGATTCTTTGAGTCAGTTCTTAAACGGTGCCGCGCCTTCTGCCTTTGCTTTGACTTATGGTTACGGTGGCGATGCCACTCCGGTGGGTGCTGAATTGTCGTTCGGTCAATTGGCTGGATACGTGCAAGACGAGTTCCGCGCTAGCAAGAAACTGAAAATCACCGCTGGTTTGCGCGTAGATGTTCCCGTTTATACTTCTGAGTCCAAAGCAAACGCTGGTTTCGTGAAATACGATACTGCTGCTTTGTTCAAAGATCCTTCAGGAACGCCCATCAAATACAACCCCAACAGCTGGCCCACAGGTTCGCCATTGGTATCGCCCCGTGTAGGTTTCAACTATGATGTAAAAGGCGACAAAGATTTGATCATTCGTGGTGGTACAGGTGTATTCACCGGTCGTTTGCCTTTCGTTTGGTTCACCAACCAGCCTTCAAACGCTTACGGTGTACAAGCAACAGTTGAAGTGACCAAAGCCGCTGATTTGGCTGGTTACGTTTTCAATGCAGACCCAACCGCTTACTTGAACAAGTTCCCAACTACCCCAGGCACGTTGCCTTCAGGTGCATCTTTTGCCAAGGTTGATAATGATTTCAAATTCCCTCAGGTTTGGAGAACCAGCATCGGTATCGACAAGAAATTGCCTTTCGATTTGGATTTCTCTGCTGACATCATCTACACCAAAGAGTTGAACGGTGTTTATCAGTACAACGCCAACTACGCGATGGCTGATACTACATTCTTTACCGGTACTGAATGGGAGCGCGCTGCTTATCGCAAGTCAGCAAGCCGCTCTTACGTGAGCACTGTGCGTGAAGCCATGGTTTTAAGCAACACCAACTTGGGTAGTGGCTTGAGCGCTGCATTCACTTTGAGCCGCAACTTCAAAAAAGGCTTGAGTGGTTCTATCAGCTACGCTTACAACAACACCAAAGACATTACTTCTAACCCTGGTTCACAGGCTGCTTCTGCTTGGAGCAACAACCGCACCGTGGGTGGAAACAACGCACAAGAGTTGGCCATTTCTGAATACTCTACGCCAAACCGTGTGATTGCCAACATCTCGAAGAAATTTGAATATGGCAATCGTTTCGCTACAACCGTAAGTTTGGTTTACGATGGTTACAACCCAGGTCGCTATAGCTACGTTTACTCTACCGACATCAACAACGATGGTTTAACCGGTAACGATTTGTTGTTCGTACATGCTTCTTCCGATATCAAATTCTCTGACTTGGTAATTGGTGGTAAGACCATCACCGCCGCTGACCAAGCCGCTGCATGGGATGCTTACGTTGCACAAGACAACTATTTGAGCGCCCACAAGGGCCAATTTGTTGAGCGCAACGGTGGTTTGTTGCCTTGGTTGCACCGCTTCGATTTGCGTTTGTTGCAAGACGTAGCCCAGAACATTGGCAAGAACAAGCACACATTGCAATTGAGTGCCGACATCTTGAACATTGGTAACATGATCAACCCAGCATGGGGTATCCGTAAGCAAATGACTGTAAGCAACGGTGGTGTATTGAGATACAATGCCGCCAACGGTACTTACAACTTCAATGCTGTAAACGGTGTATTGCCAGTTGAAAGTTTCCGTCCTATCGTAAGCACCTCAACCACTTGGGGTATGCAGTTGGGATTGCGTTACTCTTTCTAACGATACCTGATATTCGCCTTAGGCGATCCGTATTGATTCAATAAAAAGGAGGGGCGGCCAATGGCCGCCCCTCCTTTTTATTTCTAGCAAAAACACCGCTGAAATAACCATAACATTAAGGCATTATTTCTTCCATAAACAATTGATTCAAAATTCGTTCACATTCTTCACCACAACTTAAACCACACATCAAACAAAGATTACATAGTAGCAATAATTTCGGAACGAAATAACCATGAAAAATCTTTTCAAAACCCTAGCAACAACCAGCCTGATAATTCTCTTCGGCCCGTTGTTCAATTCGTCAGCATCAGCGCAATCGATGCTGATCTCTGAAGTGTTCGTTAATCCCTCTGGCACAGACTCTTGCAAAGAATTTGTAGAGCTCGTTGCAACCAAGTCCATCGATTTCAGCGCTACGCCTTATTCCGTGATCGTATGCAACAACGGAACAAGCACGGTTCGCGGATGGAAAGAAGGCAAAGCCATCACCTACGCATTCGAAATCACCTCCGGTTCAGTAAAATCCGGCGATATCGTGTACGTTGGCGGTTCCTGCATGAAAATCAACGGCACCAAACTTCGCACCATCAACAATATGACCACCGGGGGCGATGGGGGTATCGGACAAGCCAATGCTTCTGGCGTTTTCGGCAATGGAGGTACATCGGCCGACGGTGTGGCCGTTTTTGATTTAGCCCTCTCTAAAATTGATTCGATGACCACACCCATCGATGCTTTGTTTTACGGCAGCGCCATCGGAACATCCGTTAACAGTGCAGGTGCAGCAGGCTACCAACTCCCAAACAATGATTTGTATGCGGGTGGTAAATTGCAAACCACTTCCTACGTTACGGCTGACCCTAGCGCAAACTACATCGTTGCTTCTGGAACTTACTCTACTGCGACAGGCAAATTTAGCAGCAAACGCACCCATACAACCAGCAGCACTGCGGCAACCGACGGTAAAACAGACATTGTTTTCGCAGGTGCAAAAGACACCACGAAACCCACATTTGTCATTTCCATTGCCAATGGCGATAGCACCGTAACCATCCAATCGAACATTCAACTGCTATTCAGCGAGAAAATCAGATTGGCTGCCGGAACTGCCTGCGACAACAACAACATCGATACCCTGTTTGTATTGAAAGAAAACGACGCTTCTGGCACTTCAGTTTCTTTCGACGCAAGTATCACTGGCAATACAATTAATGTAAAGCCTTCTGTTAATTTCAAAAGCAAGCAGAAGTACTACTTCGGCTTCAAAGCAACTGCGATTTCTGACAGTACAGGCAACGCCATCGCCCAGAATGCAAGCATCTCATTCAGAACATTGCCTGAACAAACGCAGTTCAAAGCGGGCGACTTGGCTTTTGTGGCCTATCGCATGAATGCACTCACCACCGACGATGAAATTGCGATCATCACCTTTGTCGACATTCTTCCTGGAACACAAATCCAGTTCACTGATGCCAAATTCACCAGCAATTCACCCGCACAATGCGCTGGTGGTCTCACTTGGACCGCCCCTGCAACCGGCGTGGCCTCAGGCACTGTGATTAGCATCAAAAACGACCTTCCAGCTACCAATATCGGTAGCATTGCCGGCGCCAAGTTTGGATTGAGCAGCAGTGGCGACCAAGCCATTGTTTACGCTGGTAGCAATGCCAACCCTACCCACATCACTGCATTGAGTTCTAACCAATGGCTTGTGGCCAACACCGTATGTTCTGGCAGCAATTCCATGTTGCCAACATCGCTCACCAATGGCGTTAATGCCATCCAACACGCGCTCACCAAAGGTGGAACAGGCTTGAACACCGCCAACGCCATGTATACCGGTAGCATGAAAGGCAGCATTGCCCAATTGAAGGCCTTGATTCACGATACCGCCAACTGGAATGGAACCGCTTCAGGATCAGCCGCACAAACCTGGCCCACATGGACCTTCCCTGGCTCACCTTCGGTGACCAAAGCCGAATTGATCAACGCCACCACCGTCCGTGTGATTTTCAGCGCCGACATGGACAAAACATCCGCTACAGACGTCGCTAACTACACCGGCATCGCCAATTTGCAAACAGCAAGCATGTCGAACAACGGAGGTAGTATCGATACAGTTACTTTAACGTATTCAACGCCATTCACTTCCGGACAATCATACAGTTTGTTGGTTTCCAACGTGAAAGACGCGGAAGCAAGAAAATTGTTCAACCCTTACACTTTCAACTTCAGTTTCAACGCAGAATTTGCCTTTGCCAGTCGCTTTGTTGTGGTGAAAGAATCTGCCGGATCAGCCATCGTTCGTGTGAATATGAAATTCCCAGGTACAGGTTCGGTAAAACTTACCCCAAGATTTGGGCCTTTTAGCACGGCTTTGAGCGCAGATCACACGTTTGCAAGCACAACTGTCACCTTCAACAGTAGTACTTCATTTGTTGATGTCACCATTCCAATTTTTAACGACAAAGTATCTGAACAAGATGAGTACCTGAATATCCTGATGGAAAGTCCAACGGGTGGTATTATTGCAGGTCTCCCATTCATCACTGTGTATGTTCAAGACGACGACCGCGCAATCATCAATCCTGCGAGAAACATCGAACTGAACCACATCGAAAGCTTCGATCCAAACCCAACGGCGGGCAGTACAACCGAGATTGTGGTTCACGATGCCAAATCTCAGCGCTTATTTATGACCAGTGCAGTTCAAAAGCGTATGGATATCGCAGATTTTAGCAACCCGAAAGACATCACATTGGTAAAATCAATCGATATGACACCTTACGGCGGAATCACCAGTATTGCTGTGAAAAACGACGTGGTTGCGGTGGCATCACCCAATGTAAACGAGCAATTAGACGGTCAAGTTGTGTTCTTCTCTACCAATGGCGATTTCATTTCGAAAGTAACCGTAGGTGCTTTGCCTGACATGATCACCTTTACACCCGATGGCAAGAAAGTACTGACAGCCAACGAAGGTCAACCCAATACCGATTATAGCATTGATCCTGAGGGCAGCATCAGTGTAATCGATATCAGCGGGGGCGCAGCCAATTTGACCCAAGCCAACGTAAAAACCATCGATTTTAAATCATTTAATGCAGGCGAGGCCGACCTAAAGGCAAAAGGGGTTCGCAAATTATATGCGCCAAGTACACTCTCACAGGACTTTGAACCCGAATATATTACGGTTGCGGCCGACAACATCAAGGCGTGGGTTACTTTGCAAGAAAACAACGCCATCGCAGAACTAGATCTAAGCAACAATACTGTAAGCAGTATTTGGGCGATGGGTACCAAAAACATGAACACCGCAGGTAACGGATTTGATGCGAGCGACAAAAGTGGTTCAATTTTGCTTGCCAACTGGCCTGTAAAGAGCTTCTATATTCCGGATGGTATTGCCAATTACACCGTAAATAACAAGACCTATTTGATTACTGCCAATGAGGGCGACGAAAAGGAATACACGCCATTGAACGAGAGAACCACCGTTTCGGCTGTTGCTTTGGATGCCACAAAGTTCCCTCAGGGCGATATGTTGAAAGAGGACCATGCCTTGGGTCGTTTCCGAATCACCAACTTACATGGCGATACCGACGGCGATGGTGACTTTGACGAGTTGTACTCCGTGGGAAGTCGTTCTTTCACCATTTGGGACCCCTCTACAAAATCTTTGGTTTGGGATGCTGGCGATCAATTTGAGTGGATCACATCAAAGCACCCTGCAGTGAGTCGCATATTTAATGCCGACAACGAAAACAATACACTCAAAGGCAGAAGTCGCGCCAAAGGCCCAGAGCCAGAAGGCGTTACTGTGGCAGAAATCAACAGCAAACAGTTTGCATTCGTTGCTTTGGAAAGAACTGGTGGCGTAATGGTTTACGACGTAACCAACCCTGCGGCACCTGTTTTTGAAGACTACCAGAACACCCGCAGCAACACAGCGTATACCGGTGATTTAGGTCCTGAAGGCATTCAGTACATCAACAACGCCAATTCGCCTACCGGAAAGCCTTACGTCATTGTTGCCAATGAATTGAGTGGTACGATTACGGTTTTCGAAGTCATCAACAATACTTTGGTGAGCGATGTGAACACTGTCGCAAAGAACAGCGATCGTTTGGTTGTATACCCGAACCCCACCATGGACCGCATCTTTGTTCAGGGTATGGGTGTTATCACAGTAACAGACATGATTGGCAAGACCATTTTCATGGGCACTGTTGACAACCAAGGTTTGGATTTATCGAATTCACCCAAAGGCATATACTTGGTAAAAGATGCCGCTGGCAGAACTGCCAAAGTCATGTTGAAGTAACCATTTCCAGTCACATTCAAATAAACAGAGAGGGGGCGGCCATTGGCCGCCCCCTCTCTGTTATACCCATCTAACAAACAAGACGGGGTCTTGATTCAATACAATTACTGATAATACAATTCGCGAATCAACCCATCCGCCAATCCAATCCGCGGCACTTCAATGCTATCAATCGCCGCCCATTTCAAAATCGACGTGTAAATCTGTAAGGCCGGCACAATGACCTCAGCGCGCTCTTGTCGCAAATTGTAACGATGCATACGCTCCGTCACCGACAAACCTGAGAGTTCCTTTAAAAAAGCATCCAATTCAACTTTGGCCAGACCGCCATTGTTCTTCACTTTACTGATTGAAAACAACTTATTGATGTTCCCACCACTACCAATTACCGAAAGCGATTTCAATCCTTTCACACTGCGTTTTACCGCCGCTTTCATTTCTTCCCAAACAGCCTGATCCACACTGCCATGCATCATTCTAATCGTACCTACATTGAATGAATCCTGCAAAATTCGCTCGCCTTCCGCATACAAAGTCAATTCCGTACTTCCCCCACCAACATCCACGTACAGCCTTGTAGCCTTGTCTAACCCCGCTTCCTTCATGTGCGTATCATAAATAATCGCAGCCTCCTCTTTGCCCGTAATAATATCAATCTCAATACCTGATTCCGCCGCAATCCGCTTCACAATTTCTACTCCGTTGGATGCATCCCTCATGGCCGATGTAGCACAGGCCCTAAATCGCTCAACGCCATATACTTCCATGATCAACTTGAACGATTGCATGCACTTCATCAGCGCCAGCGCCTTTTCCTCCCCAATACTCCCATATTGAAAAACATCCACTCCCAATCGCAGCGGAATGCGCACCAGACTCAATTTGGTGAAATCTACTTGGTTTTCATAAGGCACTGCCTGCGAGACCAACAATCTCACTGCATTTGATCCGATATCAATGGCTGCCAGGTTCAATTCCGTACTGTTTGTCTTTCAAATATTCAAAAATGGCCACCTGGGATCGAACCACTGCTTCAGCCCCTTCTGCAACCACATACTCATTGCTGAGCGATGCATCCAAAATTCGTGCTTTTTCATTCTCCGCCAATTGGATGTTCATAATATGTGATAATTCTTCTTTGATGCTTTTATCGTGGATCGGACAGGCAACCTCAACCCGGTGATCCAAATTCCGAACCATCCAATCTGCCGATGAAATAAATACCTGTTGCGCATCACCTCTACCAAAAATAAAAACGCGCGCATGCTCCAAATACTGATCCACAATAGAGATTGATTTGGGCTTTCGCTTGAATACCTTTTGATCCATCACTCCACAGAAAATCCCCCTAATCACAAACGACAAATCCACACCCTGCCGTGCAGCTGAATAAAGTTCGTCTATCAATGACTCGTCCGACAAACTATTGAGCTTCACAATGACAGCTGCCTCTTTCTTTTTCTTCGCCAAAACGGATTGCTTCGCGATGAGCGCCATAAAATGTCTGCGCATACTCACCGGCGCCGGCACCAAGACCTTACAAGATTTCAAGGTGGCCAAATTGGGCATTGGGCGTTCTAAACAGTCAAACACACGGTTGATATCCGCCATAATCTGTCGGTTCGATGTCAATAAACAATGATCCGCATACACTTTGGCCGTACTTTCATTCAAATTCCCTGTACTCACAAAACCAAATTGGGTGGTCCGGTTAAACTCCCTGCGCTTAATGACACAAATTTTCGCATGAATTTTCATGTCGGGCAGCCCAATATACACCCTAACCCCTTCATCTTCCAACCTCCGCTTCCACATCAAATTGGCTTCCTCATCGAACCTTGCTTTCAGTTCAATCACCACCGATACTTGTTTCCCATTGCGCACTGCGTTGATCAATGCATTGATTACCCGGGAATCCTTCGCCAATCGATATAGTGTAACGCGAATACTCACCACCGCCGGATCAATGGCCGCTTCTCGAAACAAATCAATCACACTATCAAATGAATGATAAGGAAAATGCAACATCACATCGCGTTTGGCAATGACATCCATGATGCGACATGGCTGCGTCAACAGGGGATGCACGAAAGGCCTCGGACGTGGAACAATATCGTGGAACACCTCCCTCGGAAAATCCATAAAGTCTTTAAAATTATGAATTCTGCCACCGGGCACCATATGGTCTTTCTTGTTCAGTCCCAACCTTCGCATCAAAAAATCCAACAAATTGGGATCAATTTGCTTGTCGTACACAAAACGCGTGGCCTTTCCCTTCTTCCGGTTCTTCAAACCCTTCTCCAAGTCATCAATCAAATTGGTGTGGAAATCACTATCCAAATCCAATTCCGCATCGCGGGTAACCTTGATCAAATGTCCCATGAATTTGTCAAACCCGAAGGGTGCAAACAAATAGGGCAAATTGTAGCGCACAATGTCTTCCAACAAGATCAAATCTTGGGTACCCTTGGCCGATGGCAAAACCACCACTCGTGGCAAGTCACCCACTGGGATTTCAATCAATGCATATCGATGCATCATCGCGCTCTGTGAATGTCCCAAGACACATGCCAAATACACCGAACGATCCCGCAGCAAGGGCATTGCCGGAATCGATTCTATCATCAAGGGCACAATGCGTGTGTGCAACCGCTCCTCGAAGTAATTCTCTACAAACTCTTTCTGCGCTTTGTTGAGTTGTTTATCGGTCTTGAAATACACATTGCGCGCTTCCATTTCCGCAACCAACTCTCTGTATATTCGCTCGAATTGCGACTGCTGGGTCAAAACCACCGACATGATCTGACTCAAAATCTTATCCGGATTTTGCTCCAAATGCATCTTTGCTTTACTCGGTGATACTTTGGCCATTCGGTTCAACGTAGCCACCCGTACACGGAAAAACTCGTCCAGATTATTTGAAAAAATCCCTAAAAATCGCAGCCTGTCGTGTAGGTGATTCTGCTCGTCTTCCGCCTCTTGTAGTACCCTCCCATTAAATGAAAGCCAACTTATATCCCTGTTAATCAATGATTTTTTCAAAATTCAACGTCAATGTTTCTAACCTTCAAATATGAATGTACCAACACCCTCTCATTGTTACTGATAGGATAAGGATATGTTTATTTATTATTAAGAAAATTCAAAACAAAATAATAACACTCTACATCATTCCGTAACACCAAAGCAACACAAAAATCTTAATTCATCCTCATTAACCCAACATACCAACAGGTATTTCGTGCAGAACATGACGACCTCGAAGCGACAAATTCAGGTATGTGTATTGAGTGATTTACACCTAGGAACTTTTGGCTGCCACGCCCAAGAAATCTGCGACTACCTCAAGACCATTCAGCCAGAAATATTGGTATTGAACGGTGACATCATCGATATCTGGCAATTCAGAAAATCATACTTTCCGCCGCAACACATGCAGGTAGTGCGTGAAATCCTCAAACTCAGCACCCAAGGCACCCAAGTGTATTATATCACCGGAAACCATGACGAAGCGTTGCGTCGTTATTCTGGCACCCAACTCGGAAATATCACACTTGACGATAAACTAATTCTTCAATTAGACGGTAAAAAAGTATGGATTTTCCATGGCGATGTGTTCGATGCTACCACCCAAGGATCGGCCAAATTGTTGGCACAGCTCGGTGGCAAAGGCTACGACATTCTCATCTGGGTGAATCATCGCATCAATCAGTTGTTGAGATTCATAGGCAAAGAGCGCATGAGCCTCAGCAAACGCGTGAAAGAAAGCGTAAAAAAGGCCGTTTCATGGATCAATAACTTTGAACAAACTGCAGCGGAATTGGCCATCGACTCGCAGTACCATACCGTAATCTGTGGACACATTCACCAGCCACAAAAGCGCATCATCAAAACCGACAAAGGCGAAGTACTCTACCTTAATTCTGGAGACTGGATTGAAAACCTGACCGCATTGGAATATCACGACAAAGAATGGTTGATCTACCAGCACCCGGTTTCCAATAAAAAGAAACCCATGGCACAAGCAGATGTGGAAGAGTTGGATTTACTGAGAAAGCCTTGCTTACCGGATGTAATCGGTCACCATATAGCGGCCATCGTTGGAAGCCCCGCAAGCGTCACCCTATCATGAAAATCTTGTATGCGGTTCAGGCCACGGGTAACGGCCACATCAGTCGTGCCGCAGAAATCATCCCTTTGCTACAAACTTACGGCAGCGTGGATGTCATGCTCAGCGGCAATAATGCACACCTTCCCGTTCAACTCCCCGTAAAATTTCGCAGCAAGGGCGTCAGCTTGTTCTACCGCCATGGTGGAGGGTTAGACTACAAAAAAATGTTGCGCCAAATTAACCCTATTCAGCTGTGGAAAGACATTCGCCGTTTGCCTGTGCAAGAATACGATTTGGTCATCAATGACTTCGACTTCATCACCGCCATGGCCTGTAAATTGAAAGGGGTTTTCAGCGTTCAAATAGGACATCAAGCCAGTTTTCAGTACCAAAATGTGCCGCGACCCAGCCGTAAAAACCGTTTTGGGGAGTTCGTACTCAAACATTTTGCGCCTGCATCGCATTACATCGGATTGCATTTTCAACCTTATCACCCGAACATTCTACCACCCATTATCGGTGATAGCATTCGTAAATCGCTACCATCCAACCAAGGGCATATTACCGTATACCTGGCCCAATATCGCTTAGAAGAACTGTTGCGACAATTCAAAAGCCTCACTCACCTGAGATTCCATATTTTCAGTGCGGAAGTGTCCAAACAATCACAAAAAGACAATTGCACCCTCTTTCCGCTGGGCAAGGAGTCGTTTTCCCACTCGATGATCCACTCTCAAGGCATCATCACCGGGGGCGGATTTGAAACGCCTGCCGAAGCACTGTTTTTGGGAAAAAAAATCATCAGCATCCCCATCAAGGGGCAGTATGAGCAATTCTGCAATGCCGAGGCCCTAAAAACCCTTGGGGCAAAGGTTCTCTATGATATGGACATTCATTTCGGGGCAGAAGTTGATCGCTATTTCGACGGACAACCGGCTAAAAAAACAGCCCAAATAACATTTTGGAGCAATAAAACCATCGTAGACAATTTCATGGCGATGGCCCTCAAAGCCAAATCCAACAAACCCGATCAGGATACAGAGCTGCCTGGAGCAACAATGCTAGACGGACTCATGAACACCAACTTCCCGTCAGCATCCTCTGCCATCAAGATCATGCCCTGACTTTCGATGCCACGCATTTTTCGCGGGGCCAAATTCGCCAACAAAAGCACCTGCTTGCCAACCACCTCTTCGGGCTGAAAGTGCAGGGCGATGCCTGACACCACCGTGCGAACTTCCTCGCCAACAGCCAACGTCAACTTCAGCAATTTATCGGCTTTCTCCACCTTCTCACACGCCGTTACTGTAGCCACGCGCAAATCCAACTTGGCAAAATCATCATAAGTAACTTCCGCTTTGGCTTCTGCCTCCTTCGATTCTACTTCCCCAACCACAGAACCTGTTGCAGCGCCCGCTAACTTCGCCGCCTCTGCCGCACTTTCCGCCGCGGTTGCTTGCAACTTCGCAATCTGAGCTTCTATCACATCGTCTTCCAACTTCTGAAACAATAATCCAGCAGCACCCAACGTATGTCCTTCAGCCAACTCAAACCATTTGCCGACCTGCGCACCAGACAACCAGAACGACTGTTTATCATCGGCAGTTACTGCAACACCCAATTGCGATAGCAAACGGCTGCTCGCCTCTGGCATGAACGGCTCCATCAACAACGCGAGATTATACAACACCTGCACCGCCTCACTCAACACCATCGCCGTAGCCTCTGCATCGGTCTTCACCAACTTCCAAGGTTCGTGTTCGGCCAAATATCTGTTGCCCAATCGGGCCAATTCCATCATTTTAAATTGCGCATCGCGGAACTGATAGTTGTTCAACAAATCAACCACCGGGCGCACATATTCGGCCACCATGGGATGCTCCCCTGAAACAGACCGATCAAACAGTGTATATGGCTCCCTTACAGCACCCACCGCAGGCATTACCCCTTCATAATATTTCTGCATCAACACCAACACACGGTTGGCGAAATTGCCCAAAATCCCCACCAATTCAGAATTTACACGGGTCTGGTAATCCTTCCAAGTAAACTCACTGTCCTTGGTCTCCGGCGCGATCGACGTAAGCACATAACGCAGCTCATCCTTCCGGTTCGGCATCTCCACCAAGTATTCATTCAACCAAACAGCCCAATTTCTGCTGGTCGATATTTTCTGTCCCTCCAAATTCAAAAACTCATTCGCCGGCACCTGCTCCGGCAACACATATCCATCGCCCCGTAAGTGCAGCATCGCCGGGAAAATGATACAGTGAAACACAATATTGTCTTTACCAATGAAATGTACCAAACGCGAATCGCCCGTCCACCATTGCTCCCAATCATCCGGACGCAATTCTTTCGTGGCAGAAATATATCCAATGGGCGCTTCAAACCACACATACAACACCTTGCCATCCGCACCTTCCAAAGGCACCGGCACGCCCCATTCCAAATCGCGCGTCATCGCCCTGGGCCGCAAACCCTCATTCAACCAACTCTTACACTGTCCGTATACATTGCTCTTCCAATGCGATTTACCACCCAACCATCCATTCAAAAAAGTCTCCTGTAATTCATCCAAAGGCAAATACCAGTTCACCGTTTCTTTCATCACCGGCACAGTGCCACTCAAAGCCGACTTGGGATTGAGCAATTCGGTAGGACTTAACGTGCTACCGCATTTTTCGCACTGATCGCCATAAGCGCCATCATTGTTGCACGACGGACAAGTACCAACGATATAGCGATCGGCCAAAAACTGCCCCGCCTGCTCATCGAAATACTGCTCGGAGCGAATCTCTTTAAAGGCCCCTTTGTCGTACAAATTCTTGAAAAACGCCTGCGATAGCTCTTTATGCGTGGCATTCGATGTACGCGAATAAATATCGAACGATATGCCCAATTCCTTGAACGAATCACCAATAATTTTGTGATAGCGATCCACCACGTCCTGTGAAGTAATCCCCTCTTTCCTTGCCCTCAACGTAATCGGCACACCATGTTCGTCGCTACCGCAAATAAACAACACCTCTTCTCCACGCAAACGTTGTACTCGGGCGTGGATATCGGCAGGAATATAAACACCCGCCAAATGCCCAATGTGAACGGGGCCGTTGGCGTAAGGAAGTGCAGCTGTAATGGTAATCTTCGACATGAGAGTACAAAGATACTTTTACCGCGAATAAATCTGTAGGTATTTCTGCACGCTTTGTTTGTAATAGGGCTTAAAGGCCGGCTGTACCCGTCGCAAAGCCTCGCGCTCACTTGCCTTTTTTCTGGCCTCTTCTGCCAGTTCAGGCGGCACGATGGGCACAAAATTGGGCGCTTGATTCGATTCCCTGCGGTCTTCTTGCTCCTGCTTGCGCTCCGCCTTCTCGTGCTCCAACAAACGTGTCATGATCTGCTTCTGTCGCTCCAACGATTGCGGCGTTACCTTCCCATTCACCAAGTCCTTTTCGTTCTGTTCCATCATTTTCTCCACTTCTTGCAATGCGTTCGACATCCCCTGTTTGCCTTCCTGTCCAAGCTCCTTCCTTAATTGCTCCACTTGCCTGCGCAACGCCTCCTGCATCAATGCCATCTTTGCCAATTCCTCGTTGAGTTCTCTTTGCGATGACTCCCCTCCTTCACCGGGCGATTGCGGATCCCCTCCCTGAGGCTTTCCATCCTGACCGGGTTTTCCTTGCTTGCGTTGTTGCATTTTTTGCAACTGCTCTCCCAATGCCTTCTGCGACTCACTCAATTTACTGCCGGGCTTGGGTTTCCCCTGCTTCCCTTGGCCTGATTTATTGGGATTATCACAACTCTTATCACCCTCCTTTTTCTGTTCACTGTTCATCTGTTGCTGCATATTTTGCAGACTCTCCATCAACATATCCGCCAAATTGTTCAACCCTGTCATCACAAACTGCTGATGTTGGGCCGCCGATCGCGGATTTCTCACCTTCATTTTTTCCAATGAAAACGCCATTTGTACATTCACCCTACTCATCTCTCGGGTCACAAACTGACTGATCATCGTCTGTCGTTTGGCCAATGCCATCAAACTATCCTCAATAAATTGCAACGATTCCTTCAAACGCATTTGCTCGCGGTTCAATGCCACCTGTTTGGGGTTATCCGGACTCATTTTCCGCAATTCTATCAAAATCGATTCCTGTCGGCTCGATGCATCGATCAAATTCTCCAACAACGCCCTCAGAGCCTGGTAGTCTTCCGCCATCCGCTTCTTCTGCTCTTGCTCAAACCCTTCCTGCATTTTCTGCATCGCCTCTTTCATCTTCTGGGCCGATTTTTTCATCTGCTCGGTAGCTCCCGATTTGCGGTTGTTCTTCATCTCCTGAGAAGCTTTTTTCGCCGCATCTTCCGCTTCTTTCCGCTCTGTTTCTCCCGCTTTTAGGTCCATCGGCTTCTCCAACGCTTGGTTCTTCTGTTCGATGTCCTGCGACCCTTTTTCTATATCCTTCAAGGCCTCATTCTGCGCCTCTTGTTGCTGTTGCACCGATTCCGACACCTCTTTGCCTTTCTCCTGTTCCAGCGCTTTTTGCAATGACTCCTCTTTTTCTGTCCATTCTTGCATCCTATCCAGCTGATTTTCCAACGCTTCCTCCAATTCCAATTGCTTTAACTGCTCCATCAATTTCTCCAACTCTTTCGACGATTCCTGACTCATTTCATTGAGCTTTTGCATCTTTTCTTGCAGCTGTTCTTTGTTGGCTTTTTGCTCCATCAACCGGTTAATTTCATCAATCAATTTCTGCATTTCAGGGGATGTTAACTGCTTCATCCGCTTATTCAACTCATCCTTCTTTTTTTGCAGTTCTTGCGAAGGGGGATTCACCGCATTCTTTTGCTTATTCACGTCCGCTTGCTTTTTCTCCAACTGCTTCAACGTCTCCACCATTTTTTGCTGCTCATTGAGCCAGTTTTTGATCTTGGTTTCTTGGTCCCACCCCTGCTGATTCTGCTGAAGCGATTCCTGCAATTTCTGTGATTCTTTTTGCAGCTCTTTCAGCGTTTTCGATGATTTACTCATGCCCGCACCAATGCCCGCTTCTTGCTTTTCAAGCAGTTGCGCTACCCTTTCAGCACCCATCCTTTCCAACGTCATCACCGGGGTTCTGAACGTCTTTCCGCCGCGCAAACCATCGTTGTCTTTTACCGCAAATTGATACTCCAACGTTTCGCCACTTTTCACACCCAAATTCACCAAATCTACGGCGTGGGTAATGGCATACTGCGATACGCCACCTTCAAACAAAACCACCCGCTTCCACAAAGCATTTTTCCCAACAACGCGATACAAAAACGCCACTTCATTCACCAAATAATCATCGCTCGCGATTCCGGCAAAATACCACGTCCCCAATCGAACCGTATCGGCAATTGTCTCTAACTGAATATCTGGAAAGGCATCGGCCCGAACCGTTAACGCACTTTGTAGGGTGTCAGCACTCAACCCCTGCGGTCCTTCCATCGCGAAGACCAACCGTGCATCGCGCATCGCCCGGTGAATGTAGGTACTTCCTCTTTCTGCGTTGGCCAACCGTTGTGATGACCCTTGTTGAATTTTTTGAAATGAGCTGCCGACCCGCCAGGCATTTACACGCTCACCTTTGAGTCGATATTCCAAACGAGTTCCTTCCACCACCTCCAAAACCGTTGATTGAGATAGTACCCCATCTTCAATCCCCGTGTAATCTGGAAAATCAGCAAATACCTCAACGGCTTGCCAGTGCGGCTGTTTTTTCACCGTGATTGTGTGCTCAGCCACAACAAAGTCCATCGACCTTACCACAAGGGTTTGATCTTCCATCAAATCTTGCAACTCAAAAACAAATACCCCTGGTTTGATTCTTCTCGCCCTGCGCCATTGCTGACCTATTTTTACCTCCATCGATTCGGGAATCACCGCGCCTTCGGTCTGCCACTGAAGCTTCAAATCCTGTCCTTCATTCACCACCAAATTGTCGTTCACCAATCGCACAGAAAATGGTGCTTGTCGCACAAATTCCTTCTGATACTGAAACACCCGCGATGCGCCTTGAAGCAGCTCAGCCGATTCATAAACCCCCATCCCTACTAATAAGAGCAGCAACGCACCCAACCGATATACCCACTTTTTGTGCTTTTGCCAATCCAATGCCTGCACAAAAGGCACTTTCTGCAATACCAAGGTTTTCTCTTCTATACTCGCCAACAACAGTTCATTGCCCTTTTGAACACCGGCCATGTCTTCCAGTTGCAACAAGTTCATCAATTTGTCTGACACCTCCGGAAAATAATTGCCTATCCATTTGGCGGCCTCTTGCTGCGACAATATTTTGCCCACACCCTGCATATGCAGCAGCGGCTTCATCACCCCAAAGGCAACCAAGGGCAAAAACAGCACCCACATCGCCCAGAATAACACCGCTCGATCAACGCTGCCCAACCACAAATAATGTTCTAGCAAAAATCCCGACCCAAAAACCACCAAACCCAACGCACCCGCTGTCATCGCCCCGCGAATCAATCGCTGCCGATAATGCGTGTGAATGAATTCATTGAGTTTCTGTCGGATCCCAGACTGCATACCAAATCACCCAAATGGGCCAATTACAAATATACGGAATTTTCAGGGGTAGTTATCGACAAACCAACCAACAGCGAGCCCCAATCCCGGCGCCGAATAACAAGTAGTATAGAAGCAAAAAAACAGACTTACCGCAGCAAATTATCCAACAAAATAGCGGTAGCCATGCCTGCATTCAGCGATTCGGCTTTCCCCTTTCCGGGAATGGTGATGGGGTGCGTGACCAGTTTCTCGGCCGATTCACGAATCCCATGCGATTCCGAGCCAATGAGGAGCATGCTTTTTACGGATGGAGTTAGACCGTGTACACTTTCGCCTTCCAAATAAGCGCCATACACCGTTCTATCTTGGGCTACGAGATGCAAATCTGTATAGACCACTTCCACACGCAAAAATGAACCCATGGTTGCCGCCAAACATTTGGGATTGAAGGCGTCTACGCTATCAGAAGAAGCCACTATTTGTGACAATCCAAACCAATCAGCCAGGCGAATAATTGTGCCCATGTTGCCAGGATCGTTGATACCATCCAAAGCCAAAACAAAAGGAATATCGGTATTCAAACCATGAGATAGGGGCATAGTCACCAAAGCCATTACACCCGGCGCCGTATCAAAGGATGTGCATTTCTTGTTCTCCTCCTCGGTCATCCACTCAAACGAATAATCTGGAGAATGTCTTTCAGCAAAAGCCGCAGTGGCCCAAATTCCCTCCACTTGCCACGCACTGTGGAATACTTCCTCTACCGCTTTGCGGCCCTCCACCATGAATTGGCCATATTTTTGCCTAAACTTTGGCATGCGCAGCGATGCGATGTGCTTGATTTGAGCGATGGATGGCATAAAGTACAAATATCACGGTTTTCTTCGGAAGTATCTATGGATACTCGCCGCCGTGGCCATCTTCCAATCTTGTGGTGTAAAAAAGAGTATTCCCGATGGCAAGTATTTGCTGAAAAAAAACCTCATTTCCATGCCAAAAAAATCCGCGCCTGGCGCGGATGTGCGGGCACAAATCTTGCATCGCCCGAACAAAAGAGTCCTGTTCAACAAACTTCCCGTATTTCTGTGGGCCTACACGCTGGGTACCAACGAAAAAAACCCAGAATTATCCGACTCTGTGGGATGGCGAAAAACCTTGAGAAAAAAACTCGGTGAGCCACCCGTTTTATTGGACACCAATTTGGCCCAACTATCGGCCGAAAACATCGCCAACCACCTCTTTAACATGGGTTATTTCGATGTACAAGTTACTTATCATACCACCCTCGGACACCGGAAAGCGCACGTCGTTTACGATGTACTACCTGGAAAAGCGTATCGCTTGAACTCCTTTTTCAGACAGCCCGCCGATACTGCATTAAAGCCGCTGATCGATAGCCTTGTGGCACAAAACATCGCCTATCGTTTGTGGTGGCCCATCAACCTGAACGACCTCAATGCAGCCAAAGAAGAACTCACACTAGAACTGAGAGATCGTGGTTATTTTGAGGCCCAGCCGGATCTATTCCACTATGAAATCGACACCCTACAAAACAAAAAAGAAGGCGCGGTTTTTCTCAAATTGGACAATCCCAATGCGAAAAAAAAATTCCAACGCTACCGGTTTGGCGCTACTTATTTCACCCTGCTCTGTGCTGACATTTACCAGAACAACGTATACCCTCAAGCGCATCACAGCAAAGGGAAACATCTTACGCTGAACCACTACCCCATCAAATCGCAAGTTTTGGATCGGGTAATTTTGATTGATTCAGGGCGATGGTTTTCGCAGTCTGTCACAAACCAAACCTATGTAGGATTGGTTGATATGGCTCTGTTTTCCTACGTAGACTTGCACCAAGAAGTAGATTCAGCGCGCGGGCTAATCATCACCCGAATCGTTGCCAAAGCCGTCCCCCGCATTTATACCCAAATAGAACCCCAAGGATTATACTCGCCCCAAGGCAGTTCAGGAACCAACTTCCAAACCCAAAGTCAGCGGTCATTTGGTCTGGCAGGCATCATGTCGTTCAATAACCGTAACGCCCTAGGCAATGGCGAAAGTTTGAAAATTAGTTCCATCACATCCTACGAGGCCATCTTCAAACGGGGCGATTTGGGGAATTTTCAATATGCATTGCAACAAGGTTTCAACATGACCCTGTCGTTACCCAACTTCACCATTCTTGAAAAATTCAACCTCCGAAACCCCTACCAACGTAAAAATACCGTATTCTCGCTCAGCTATCAGTCAGAGAACAACCCCAACTTCAAAAGGAGTTCACTGCCTGCCTCTGTATCCCTGCAGTTCATCCGACCCAATTTTAGTTGGTATTACACCCCTATCGAATTAAGCTTCAACCGCAATGAAATTGACCCATCGTTCTTGCCAAGATTGCCACAGCTCGACCAAGACTTTGTGAAGCGTGTGTTTACGGACCAATTCATCACTGCTGCCAAATTGGGCGCGATTTACACCAACAACCGCAACAAACCAGGGCAAACATATTTCTTCGGCAGGGTGGGATTCGAGACCTCCGGCAACTGGCACCGTTTGGCCCGATACCTCTTTGAAGACAATTACAACCCCGACAGTTCCTACCAGTTTTTGGGCGTAAACTATTTTCAATACGCCAAGGTGGAATCAGAGGTACGCATTCATCAACACATCGACGAACTGAATAGCATCGCCTTCAGGGCTAACTTCGGCATGGCGTTGCCCTATTGGAACAGCAATGTCATTCCTTACGATAAGCGATATTTTATTGGCGGTAGCAACAGTTTGCGGGGCTGGCGGCCGAGAGGCATAGGTCCGGGAAATACGCCAAAAAGTTCAGGCTCTATCATTGACAGATCCGGGGAGTTTTTGATCGAAGCCAACCTAGAATACCGCTTTACCCTGATCAAGAATTTCATTGAAAGCGCACTCTTTTTAGACGCCGGTAACATTTGGAACCTGAGTTCTGCCGGTTCTTCCACAGGCTATGGCGTAATTAATAGGAATACGTTTTTATCTGAAGTAGCTGTGAATACCGGTATCGGTTTTCGATTCGATTTGAGTGTATTCTTGTTCCGCATCGATTGGGGATTGCCCATCCGCGACCCCAGCAAATCCGTCGACCAACGTTGGGTCATGACAAAACAAGTATCGGGCAGTCTAGGCAAATATCTGCTCGACGAAACGGCAATAGCCATCGGTATTGGCTATCCATTTTAAGTATCCAGCCTCATCCATGCTCTCCACCCAAGGAGCACAACCATCCTATCCAATCTTTGTAAGTCGCCATTTTTGGCATCATTTTTGGCTGTTGGGGATACCACACGATTCCCATGAAATACCGTTATCCCCTCCTTGCCATCGCAGTCTTGGGCCTTATCACCCTCGCTGGATGCTCCAGTTGGCTCGGAAAAGTAAACATCTTCCCCGTAGAACAAGATGTTGCCTTAGGCCAGCAAGTTGCTAGTAGCTTCGAAACAGGTTCCGCTGCCGTTGTGTTAGACTCCGGCAAACACAAACAACTCTATGGCTACATTTATGGCATTCGCGATTCTATCTTGAAAACCAATTTATTGGTTCATAAAAACGACTTCCCATGGCGCGTTCGCGTCATCCATAACGACACCATTCAAAATGCTTTCTGCACCCCAGGTGGTTACATTTATGTATATACCGGCTTGATGAAATACCTGGAAAGCGAAGACCAATTGGCGGGTGTGATGGGACATGAAATGGCACATGCAGAAAAACGACATTCCACCGATGCCATGACCCGCGAATTTGGCGCCAATTTGCTGCTTGAACTCATCTTTGGAACCAACAAAGCCCAACTGCTTCAAGTGGCTACGGGATTGGCACAGTTAAGTTTTGGCAGAGATGCAGAAACTGAGGCCGATAACTGCTCTGTGGATTGGTTGTATCAAACCAGCTACAACCCTGTTGGTGCTGCCGGTTTCTTTGAAAAAATCCAAAAAGAGAAAAATCAAGTCAACGTACCAGAATTTTTAAGCACCCACCCCGATCCAGGTAACCGAGTGGCCAACATGAAAAAACGTTGGTCTGAAAAAGGCGGAAAACCCGGACAAACCTACACAGAGCGATACAAAAAAATGCTCTCCTTTATGCCCTAAACAGGCACAAACCTGCACTGAACCAAACAAATCCAACTTGTGATTAAAAAGCTCATCCTAGCACTCATCTTACTCACTGTCAATTTATTGTCGGCCCAAACCGACTCGTTGGTAGGTGATGAAAACACCGATTTGGTGGCCATCAATGCGCTATTAAGGGAGGCGGGAAAACACTTAGGGACCCATTACCGCGGCGGCGGGAAAACCCCTGCCGGTTTCGATTGCAGTGGTTTCGTTGGGTATTGCTATAACTCCACCTTGGGTATTCGCACGCCCGCGAGTTCTTCTTTGTATCACAACGCTGGGGTACACGTTCCCATCGCGCATGCACGTCCAGGCGATGTCATTTGTTTCAAGGGACACAGTGTTAGTAGGAGGGTTATGGGCCATGTAGGCATCATTACCGAGGTAACGCCTACTGAGATTTACTTCATCCATTCGGCCACGAGCGGCGGTATTCGTTATGACGTATTGAGTGCGCAATACTACCGACTGCGGTTTATGGACATCCGACGATTTTTTTAATTCAGATTACACCGTGTACAAACGAAAGAGGCGCCGCAGTTCCTGCGGCGCCTCTTTCGTTTAAATTCCACTTCGAATTATTCTTCTGACTTCTTCTCAGATTTTGCCTTGCTCACGCGAGGCTTTTTGGGAGCGTCCAACGCCTTCGTTTCTGAGGCAGCACTTTCCGCAACAGGCAAAGCCTTTACTGGCGTAAAATTCAATTCCTCAGCACCCTCGGCATGATCCACCACCAATTCGTCACCCTCTTTCAAATTGCCCTGAAGCACCTGCTCGGCCAATGGTTCTTCCAAAAACTTTTGTAACGCCCGCTGCAAAGGCCGTGCACCAAAATCAGCATCGAAGCCCTTGTCTGCCAGGAACACCTTCGCCCCATCGCTCAAACTCACCCTGTATCCAATTTCACCAATGCGCTTCAGCATCTTCGCCATCCGTACATCCAAAATCTTGATGATTTCTTCCTTCTCCAAAGAATTAAACACCACAACATCATCAATGCGGTTTAAAAATTCGGGAGAAAAAAACTTGCGCAATTGCGTCTCAATCACTTGTTTGCTATCACGCTCTCTGTTTACTTCTTTCGTATTGGTACCAAAACCCACACCTGTTCCAAACTCTTTCAACTGCCTTGACCCAATGTTTGAAGTCATAATGATCACCGTATTCCTAAAGTCGATCTTCCGACCCATCGAATCCGTCATCTGTCCCTCATCCAACACCTGCAACAACAAATTGAAAACATCAGGATGTGCCTTTTCTACTTCATCGAACAGGATCACAGAATAGGGTTTGCGACGTACTTTCTCAGTCAACATACCACCCTCTTCATATCCCACATAACCTGGAGGCGCTCCCACCAATCTACTCACGGCAAATTTCTCCATGAATTCACTCATGTCAATCCGAATCATGGCGTCGTCGGCATCGAACAAAAACTCGCTCAAAGCCTTGGCCAATTCGGTTTTACCCACACCTGTGGGGCCCAAAAATATAAATGAACCGATGGGTCTGTTGGGCTCTTTGAACCCTGCCCGTGTGCGCTGAATGGTTTTGGTCAACTTCTCGATAGCCTTATCCTGACCAATAACCCGCTTCCGCAACGTATCAGCCATTGTCAATAGACGTCGTGATTCATCCTCAGCCATGCGTTTAACAGGGATGCCCGTAATCATCGATATCACCGCAGCGATATCATCTTCGGTCACCATAAATTTCTCAGTGGCCGATTGTGCCTCCCATCGCGCTTTCGCTGTTTCTAAGTCTTCAAGCAACCGCTTTTCAGTATCGCGCAATTTGGCAGCCTCTTCAAAATTCTGGCTTTTCACCACTTTGTTCTTCTCAACTTTGATGCCTTCGATTTGCGATTCCAATTCCAAAATCTCATTGGGCACATTGATATTGCTGATGTGCACTCTCGCTCCCGCCTCGTCCAAAATATCAATGGCTTTGTCGGGCAAGTGACGATCGCTCATATAACGAACACTCAAATCCACACAAGCTTTGATGGCTTCTGGGGTATATTTAACGCTGTGATGTTCTTCGTACTTATTGCAGATGTTATGGAGAATCTCCACGGTTTCTTCGGGAGATGCAGGCTCAATCAAAACCATCTGGAAACGACGTTCCAATGCGCCATCTTTTTCAATGTATTGGCGGTATTCATCCAATGTTGTGGCACCGATGCATTGGATTTCTCCACGGGCCAAAGCCGGCTTGAACATATTTGAGGCATCCAACGATCCGCTTGCACCGCCAGCACCCACAATGGTATGAACCTCATCGATGAATAAAATGACATCATCCGCCTTTTCCAATTCCATCATCAAGGCTTTCATACGCTCCTCGAACTGACCGCGGTATTTTGTACCGGCCACCATGGAAGCGATGTCTAAACTCACCACACGTTTATTGAAAAGTACTCGACTCACCTTGCGTTGCATGATACGCAGTGCCAATCCTTCTGCAATGGCTGTTTTACCCACGCCCGGCTCACCAATCAATACCGGATTATTCTTTTTACGTCGGCTCAACACCTGACTCACGCGTTCAATTTCTTTTTCACGGCCCACTATTGGGTCCAATTTACCCTCTTCAGCAGCCTTGGTGAGGTCTCTTCCGAAATTATCCAACACGGGGGTTTTCGTTTTTGATTTTCCGCCTTTTCGCGCCTCCGATGCCTTTTGCTCTTCGCGATAAAAATCTTCTGGCGTATCGTTCTCCTCACTCGATGATTCACTGCGGATCTGTGGGTTGTCTACCCCTTCTTCCAATGCCGATTTGAACACATCGTAATTCACCCCATATTGATTCAAAATCTTGGATGCCACATTGTCTTCATCGCGCAAAATGGAAAGCAACAAATGTTCTGTTCCAATAAGATCCGTCTTGAAAATTTTGGCCTCGAGATAGGTAATTTTCAACGCTTTCTCCGCTTGCTTCGTCAAGGGGATATTCCCCAAATTGGTGGTTTTTGTCGCCGTGGTCCTGATGGCATCTTCAATGCTCTTCTTCAATCGCAATGCGTCAATATCCAACAACTTGATCGTTTGTATGGCTTTGCCTTCCCCTTCGCGAATGATTCCCAACAACAAATGCTCACAACCGATGTAATCGTGGCCTAAGCGAATGGCTTCTTCGCGACTGTACTGAATCACCTCCTTAACCCTTTGAGAAAATTTTGCTTCCATTTTTGCTCTGCTTAATTACAAATGTATGGGCTGTACATGGCATTTCATCCACCAAAAACAAACAAGCCCCCACACTGTATCTTTTGTTGGATATAACACATACCGTACCCATTTTGTTGGACCCTAAACCTCTGTCATTTTGTCGCAATCATCCTGATCATCCACCCTTGAAAATGTTTACAAGTTTTGTCCTTGAAATTTGAAAAATCTTTGTCGATTTGATTTTACTTTGTAGGTCCTATGGACGACAACTCCAACTACAAAACCACACGCAAGAAAAGCCAAGTGCCCAAAATCATCGGTCCCGATGCAAGCGGTCGCATGCCCCCAAATGCACGTGAATTGGAGGAAGCTGTACTTGGAGCGATGATGCTTGAGCGGGATAAAATCCACGCCGTCATTGAGATTTTAACTGAAGCCCACTTCTACGCACCAGAAAATGGTAAAATTTTCGGTGCCATAAGGAAATTGTATACGGAGGGAGGCGCCGTAGATTTGCTCACGGTGGCCAATGAATTGCGCAATGCGGGGGATTTAGACATTGTGGGTGGTGCCTACTACCTGGCGTCTTTAACAAGCAAAGTATCCTCAGCTGCAAACTTGGAATACCACGCCCGCATCCTAACGCAAAAATTTGTTCAGCGTCAGTTAATTAGGGTATCTGGTGAGATTGCCGTAGATGCCTACGACGACACATTGGATTCTTTTGAAATGTTGGATGAGTGCGAACGCAAACTCTACGAAATCAAAAATGCGGGTTTAAAAAGAAGCTTCCGCGACATCAACGCCCTGGTACAACAGGCATTGAAAGAATTGGAATTGCGACAAGCCACCGATAATTCGGGTATAACAGGCGTAGCCACAGGCTTTAGCGACCTAGATCGCATTACCTCTGGTTGGCAACCGTCCGATTTGATTATCCTCGCCGCCCGCCCTGCGATGGGTAAAACGGCCTTCGCCCTCAGCTTGATGCGCAATGCAGCATTGGACTTTAACAAAAAAGTGATGATTTTCTCTTTGGAGATGGCCGATGTGCAGCTCGTGAATCGCTTGATCTCCGGAGAAGCAGAAATCGAATCAGACAAAATCAAGAAAAGCAATTTAACTGAACAGGAATGGCAACGCTTGCATGATAAAACCGTGCATTTGTCCAATGCCGGCATCTATATTGACGATACGCCACAGTTGAGTATTTTTGACCTAACGGCAAAATGCCGTAGAATTCACTCACAGAGCGGGTTGGATTTGGTGGTGGTGGATTATTTGCAGTTGTTGCGCCATGAAACCAAAGGACAAGGAAACCGTGAACAAGAAATTGCATTCATATCTCGCGCTCTGAAAGGCTTGGCCAAAGAATTGGCAATCCCAGTAATTGCCCTCGCACAGTTGAGTCGTGAAGTAGAAAAGCGAAGTAACAAACGACCACAACTTTCTGATTTGCGTGAATCAGGTTCAATTGAACAGGATGCGGATATGGTTATGTTCTTATACCGCGAAGAGTACTACCAGAAGATGGGTATGAATGAACCCGGTCAGCAGGCAGAAGCCGCTCCGGGCAGTGAGATTGCCGGACTAACAGAAATCATCATTGGTAAAAACCGACATGGTGAAACCGGCTCGGCCTTCGCCAAATTCATCGGGCAGTTTTCTAAATTTGTGGATTTGGATCCCCAAGACCGGATGATGTTGGAAAACAAAGGCGGCGATTTCAACTTCTATCAACCCCAAAGCGTAACGGTGCAAAGCAAAATGAATAGCAGCAGTCCCTTCGTGGAAGACAACGGCTGGAATTCGGGCTTCACGCCAAATATCTCGGAAGATTTTTAACAGAAAAGGGCCAACGTTAGTTGGCCCTTTTCTGTTATTGATAAATATTTGTAAATCAATCTTTCCTCGGCAACTTCACCGCAAACACACGCTCTTTCTTATCCGCCGTGTAACCCTCAATGGTGATCGCCCCAGACAGTGATTTCAACAAACTCACCGCCCCCTTGGCAGAATATACCGGCTCATTGTTGATGTGCGTAATCACAAAACCCACTGGAATGCCCGCCTCCTTAAACAACCCCTTCTCAATGGCACCAACCTTCACGCCCGACTTCACACCCAAAGCCACCTTCTCCTCCCGCGTTACATTGTCCATCTTCATCCCCTGATACGCATCGCTCACGTCATTCTCCGCCACCTCCAACTTCGTCTTTCCCTCTGCATTCAACAACGTGGCCTCAATATCTATCACCCCACTCTTCCGTCGGATCGTAATCATTACCTTATCGCCAGGACGGTATTTACCCACCTCTTCTTGCAACCTCGACGATGAATTCACCTCAATGCCAGCCACCTTCAAAATCACATCGCCCTTCTTGATCCCCGCCTTTTCACCAGCGCCATTCTCCACCACCTCGGCCACATAAACGCCCTTCAAATCTTTCAACCCCTGCGCATCCGCCAATTCTTGACTAATTTCTTGAATCGATACACCCAGCAACGCCCTTTGCACCTTGCCATACTTCATGATATCGTTCACCACCTTCTTCACCAAATTCACTGGCACCGCAAAACCATAACCCGCATAACTACCCGTTTCCGAAGCGATGGCCGTGTTAATCCCAATCAGCTCTCCCGCCGTATTCACCAACGCCCCACCCGAGTTTCCCGGATTGATCGCCGCATCCGTTTGGATGAAGTTCTCAATGGCGTATTTATTACCCTTGCTGCGAATCAGATCGATGTTTCTGCCCATCGCACTCACAATTCCCAATGTCACTGTGCTGTTCAAATTGAAAGGATTCCCCACGGCAACCACCCACTGTCCTACCTTCACATCGTCTGAATTGCCCAACTTCAAAAACGGCAAATCCTTTTCACCGATGCGCAACAAGGCAATGTCGGTATTGGGATCCGTACCCACCAATTCGGCTACATACGTTCTCTTATCGTTCAGTACTACCTCGATCTTCGAAGCCCCTTCAACCACGTGATTGTTTGTAACCACATAGCCATCATCGCTCAAAATCACCCCAGAACCACTGCTCTGTCGCGGACCCTGCTGTTGAAACTCCATGCCTGGACCACCGCGGAAAAACTCAAACGGATCCATGGGCATTTGTTGCTGACGAGCGCCATCGCCCATACCACCGCCCGATGAAATGGTGGATTTGATATGCACCACCGCCGGATTGGCAATTTCACTCACCCCGGTAAAATCAAATGCCGGACTGCTGTTCAAACTGGCGTATCGGGCCAACTGTCCGGAAGCATTCTGCTTGGCTTCAATGGATGCGGCTTCATTAGAGGCCACAACCATGTACCCACCCAAACTGGCAACGCCACCGGCCACACCGGCCAATACGAGGGTTAAGATTTTGTGTTTGTCTAATAACTGTTTCATGTGCGATCGAGAATCAAATTTTGTACCGAATTTTAACGCAGATCCACCATAGTTCGTTTACTTTGTACTACGAAGCGTTTACCTTTTTCGATGAACGCGTATTAAGCGCCCGTGCAATGTACAAAGCATCCCTGTTAGACCGCAGAATCATTGACCGCATCCGCGAAGGAGACAGGGAAGTATTGATCGAATTGTACAAAGCACATGAAGGAATGATTGCCAATCACGTTTATCAGCACTCGGGCAACGAAGACGATGTCAAAGACCTCATGCAAGACACGCTTGTGGCAATTTGGCAGAATGTGCGCAAACCCCAATTTGAACTGTCAGCCAAACTCAGCACCTACCTGTTTGCCATCGCCAAGAATTTGTGGCTGAAACAGCTCGATAAACGCAAGCGCACCAAAAACGAAGACTACATCACCGGCAAAGAAGTGGCCGATTCGGTGGATCCCGCCCAGCGCATGGATTATAGCATCGTACAGAAAGCCCTCGATTTGCTGCAAGACAAATGCAGAAACATTTTGATGATGTTTTATTTCGATGGGTTCGATATGGACACCATCGCCAAAGCCAATGGATTGGCCAGTGCATCGGTAGCCAAAGCCAAAAAATACCAGTGTTTGAAGGGCTTGGAAACCATCATCAAACAGAAATACAGCGCCGCTGATTTTTACTTCAACAAACCCTAAACCATGGAAATCAACGACCCACGAATCGACGCCTACCTGAACGGGGACCTGTTGCAAGAGGAAATTGCTGCCTTTGAAACCGAGGCAAAACAATCGCCCGAAACATGGGAACACATCCAGTTTCAACAGTTCATGATTGAAGGGATTCGTCGCGAAGGCGCCGCTGAACTCAAAGATTTTATTGCCAACCGCATCACCGAAGACGAACAAAACGAACGCAACCGCGCCGGATTGTGGTGGTCGATCGCCGCTACATTCGTTGTGTTGGCGGTGGGACTTGTCATCAACTACAAGAGCGCCAACCGAACCTTGGAATCGAAGATGACGGCCAATAACAAACAGCAAAATGAAACGGTGGCCGCAGATTCTGCCGTGGTAAGTAGTGAAGAAGAACCCCGATCAGACAGCAACACCTTGGCACTTCGCGATGAAAACGCTGTGGAGTTGGCGCCCCCCTACGACGATCAATTTGGGAGTACGGGTCAGCAAGACGCCGAAATACCGTTGACTCAGGAAGCCGACGACAATTTGATGGCAGAAAACAACAAACCCACCAGTGCATTGGGCAAGAAGACCGCCGATAACGCAGAGCGTGCAGACAAACTTGGCGAAACTACCTATTTGGGACGGGTTGACCTTACCCCCATCCACATCGCTTACAACAACACGGCCCCCAATAAATTTGCGGTTGCAGACACTGTAGAATTTAAGACGAATAAGGAAAATTCGCGCCCCAAAGCCAAGTTAAAAGCAGAAACGCCGGCTACCAAGCAGTTCACAGTTATGTTGTTACAAGATGGCGCAGAATCGCCCCAGCTAACCATTGGTGGCAGCAACAACAACCAAACGTCTGTAACCCTGTGGAACGCGGGCAGTATGGACATTTTGCTATTCGAAATCAACCAACAGTTGTATTTACAGTTGGGCAACCAATACTATTTCTTCCCCACGAATGCGCCTAAAGGTGTGAGGCAAAAACTCACGCCAGTGACCAATGCAAATATGCTAAAAACTCTTCGCAACCGATGACAATACCATTTGTAAAATACCAGGGCACAGGAAATGATTTTGTGCTCATCGACAACCGAACTGGCGCATGGCAGGATTACTTGGCGATGCAGGTTCCTCAGCACTTTGCGGGCGAGCGAGAATTGGTGGCGCACATCTGTCACCGTCAGTTTGGCGTAGGTGCAGACGGTTTGATGTTGTTGCAAAACAAAGAAGGTTTCCACTTTGAAATGGTGTATTTCAACAGCGATGGTGGCTTGAGTAGCATGTGTGGCAACGGCGGCAGGTGCATTGCAGCATGGGCATTCTCACTGGGTCTGGGCGATGAGATTGTGGCGGATGCAACGGCTGGATTTTCTGCCAAGAAATCGCTGCGATTTTGGGCACCCGACGGGGCGCATCAAGCGTGGAAACTCTCAAACCATCAGGTTGCTTTGTCGATGAATACAGTGAGTCAAATCATTGACCTAGGCCGCAATCAATGGGAATTAAATACGGGATCACCGCATTTTATTCAGTTTGAAGAGGGCAATTTGGAGGAGATCGATCTAGTGGGTTGGGCGCGTGGGATTCGATATAGCGATGTGTATATGCCCGCGGGAATCAATGTGAATGCAGTGAAAATTATGGGCAATGGTGCCATTGCCATGCGCACCTATGAGCGAGGGGTTGAAAACGAAACTTTGAGCTGCGGCACGGGGGTAACGGCTGCCGCCATTGCCTATATCAACGACTTGGGCATAGAACCGAAGACATACACAAAACACCTAGTATCGGTAGAAACGGCTGGCGGCATGCTACAGGTCCGTTTTGCTGCGCAAAACGGCCGGTTTGAAGAGATCTTTTTGATTGGCCCGGCCACCTTCGTATTCGAGGGTTCCTTTTGATTTTGTGGTTTCAACAACTTCCCGATCCCACCGCACACCACCATCTTTCCATAACCCCAAAGTTCAACAGTATTGCTGTCCGGCGTGGTTGGATATGACGATTTTCTCGGCGTGGGTTTATCCGCGCACCTATATAAAAAAATGGGGCCGGCGAAGCCGGCCCCATCACACAGTTAGGAATGAAAATTTAATCGTTCTTTATTGAACACACACTTTCACAGTGCCTTGATTGGTATTACCCTTCACCGTAGCAAAGTAGTAGCCCTTGGTCAAATTGCCCAAGCCAATTTCATAGTTATTTTCTCCCACAACGATCTCAACAGATTTCTCCATCACAACCTTGCCTTGCAAGTTCACTACGCGCAGTACAGCCGTCTCCTTCACTTTCGATTGAACCGAAACAGTGGCTCTGTCTGAAGTAGGGTTAGGATATACCACCACTTTCAATGATGTATTGTCTTTTAGGTTTTTGGTTGAAGTCAACAATGTGCGACTGCGGAAGAATCCACGGCCGTGCGTACCCACATACATTGTCATACCCTCCCATGGTCTCCATTCGTAACCACGAATTTCGAAAACAGGCACTCGAGCCATACCGTCGTTTCCTTCTACCCAATTTGCGCCGCCATCCTCGGTGTACCATACACCCAAGTCCGTTCCCAAAACAATGCGCTTGCTATCATCCACGTCAACGACCGCATCGTATACAGGCATTGAAGGCAAGTTGCCAGTGATGTTTTTCCAAGTTGGAACCGCATCCAAAGCATTGTTGGTCTCATATACATAAGAAGAGTTGCCATAACCACCCAAAGTGATGATTACGTGCTCGGCATTCATCTGGTCTACATTCACCGATGTAACCGTTCTACCACTCAAACCAGAAGGCGTGATATTGGTTTGAACGATTGGGGTTGGTACCTGCAATACAGTAGGATTCGCCGCCAAAGTAAAGGTAGCGGAATTGATGCTATCGATACGGGTAACACGACCTGATTTACACAAGAACAAATGGTCGCCATCTGCAGTGTAATCCATTTCAATGATACGGTCGTTGCCCAAGCCTTTTGCCACCAAATACCAGCTCACAGTTTCTGCAAAGTCCGTAGGGTTGTTGGCCATCCATACTTCAGAATTCTTCGCCAAGAACAAACGTGATGTTTTTGGTCCAGACTCCCACAAGCAGAAAGTGGTATTAAAATCAGATTGCGCAGTACCTGGCTGACGGTCATCCCAGAAAGTAGAAGTTGATTGTCCGCTGTTGGCAGTACGTGCTACATTACCATAGTAAGTAGAAACAAACACGGTTTTGGGACTGAAGCGTGAGAATTCAACATCGAATCCATCACCGCCATAAATTGAGATACCGGTCTTCGATGGCTGTCCGTTAAACGAGTTACCACTGAAGTTCAACAAATAGGTACCGTTGTCTTGAGAACCACCGGTCATATGACCCAATTCGTTGGCTGCTACGTTGTACAATTGCAAAGACACAAATCCACGTGAAATGGGCGTCCAAATTCTGCCATCATAGCTTCTGTGCAAACCACCGTCAGAACCCACAATAATGGTTGGAGGGGTGGTCGACATATCCCAAGCGATCATGTGCTTATCGGCATGTACATAGTTGGTATTCCAAGGGGCATCATAGGTACCAGCCGTTTCGCGGTATCCGTTTACAACATCCCAAGTAGCCAAATCCACACCGCCCATGTATATTTTGTCTTTGTTGGTAGGATCTACACTTACTACGTTGTCGTACCATCCTTGACGATTCGATCCAAAAATATCCGTTACAGAGCTGTAGCTCATCAAACGTGTCCATGTTGCACCACCATCTGTGGTTCTGAACAAGCCGCCAAACGAACCATTGTTCGATGCACCCATTAAGTACACATAGTTGGGATCTTGGGGAGAAATCGCGATGGATGTACGACCGCTTGTGTTGGCAGTGCTGTTCACCACTTTCATGGCACCGGCTGCGTCCATTTTCAACACAGAACCGGAGTTGGTTGATGCCCACAACACGCCATTTTTATCCATTTTCAACTCTTTGATAGAACCTACTGAAATCTTCTTTTGGTTGGCACCATCGTTGGTAAACTCATAAATACCATCTTCTGTAGACACGTAGATTTTATCCTCAGTTGGGTGAGCAACCATGCTGTTACACTGCATGAAACTGGCTGCAGAAGTATTGGCCATTTTATTAAATGCCACACCACGATTGTTGGTACTCTTGTACAATCCTGCACCCAAAAAGGCAGGGGAACCGTTACGGGTACCCGACAAATTCACAAATCCACCTTCACCTGTTCCATAAAAAATGGTACCGGTAACAGGGTTCTGAGCAATACAAGTAACACCCAAATTCTCTTGCCTATCGTTGACGGGCGTCCAACTCTGTCCTTTCGTAAATGAACGGAACAATCCACCGCTTACACTACCGGCAAACCATACATTGCTCGAGTCTTTGTGGATCAAAAAGGCACGCAAGCGACCGCCTACGTTGTCTGGACCCATGCCTTCCCATTTCAAGGGCTTGTTGGCTCGACGGTTTAAACGCATTGCATCGGCCTGAGAAACCGCTTCTTCGAACCACTCGGGCTCAATGGTTCCTGTGGCTTCGTTCAAACGCATGCTGTACATTGAACGAATGGCACCCTCAATGGAAGTCTCCTCTTTTTGCTTCTCCGGGTTTGTCAAAGCAAAGGGCATTCCTACGGGTAACATCGCAACAAACAACGACATCCCGGCTACCAAAGTAGCAGAGGCGGTGAGCGTGATGATTGGTTTTATTCTCATAAGATGTTCTAGTCTATATTAGGTATTTTACAAATTAAACAATGTATCGTTACTTTTCCAATTTCTATGGGAGAAATACATAAAAGAGTTAGACATTATAGCACATGTTTTTCAGCGTGATACGAACTTCTCACCATCGGACCGCTTTCAACGAAGCGAAATCCCATCTGCAAACCCAACTCTTCCCACTGTTTAAACTTATCGGGATGCACAAATTCCTTCACATCCAAGTGCATTTTGGTGGGCTGTAAATATTGTCCCAGTGTCAACACATCGCACCCGTTTTCACGCAAATCCTCCATCAGCTGTTTCACTTCATCGTCGGTTTCTCCAAGCCCCAACATCGCACCTGATTTTGTACGTCGACCATATTCATGCGTGCGCTTGGTCTGCTCCAAACTGCGGGCATATTTGGCTTGAGGACGTACCATGCGATACAATCGCTCCACGGTTTCCATGTTGTGCGAGGTCACTTCTGCGCCTGCATCCAACACCATATATAGCAAGTCCCACTGCGCCTTAAAATCAGGAATCAAGGTTTCGATGGTGGTTTCTGGATTCAACGCTTTAACGGCCTTCACCGTTTCTGCCCATACCGTTGCGCCTTTGTCTTTGAGCTCATCGCGGTTCACAGAAGTAATCACACAGTGCTTTACGCCCATCAATTTCACCGCTTCGGCTACGCGCTCGGGTTCGTCCATATCGTATTCGGTTGGACGGCCAGTAGCTACAGCACAAAAACTGCAACTGCGGGTACACACATTGCCCAGAATCATGAAGGTAGCTGTGCCTTCGCCCCAGCATTCACCCATGTTCGGACATCGCCCGTCTTCACAGATGGTGTGGAGTTTGTGCTCTTTCACGATGCGTTTCACACGGGTGTAATTCTCCCCGGTGGGCAATTCTATCTTCAACCAACTGGGTTTTGGCGTGCGCTTTTCTTTGGATACAATGGGTAGTTCTATCACGGCGATGGGTCTATTTATAATGGCGAATTCGAATTACTGGCGCTGGCCATATTCAAATCCTACCGCAAAGGTAACAAATACCGATGGGAAGAAGTTTCGATTCATTTCAGGGCGATGCCATAGGGGCAATTTTTTTACAAATCGATCTACGCCAAAACCCAAAGTAAGGGTGTTTGAAACGTTGCGATAACTCCCCCACTCTGCCTGCATTGCCACCAACCCACCCAGACCTGGAATCAGCTGACCGTCTGAAAAACCCAACCCATAACCCGCTGTTCCTCCAATCAAACCAACGTCGTGAACGGCAGGATCGTAAGCCACCGCAGTATATCCATCGGTCAGGGGTGCCGGATTATAAATCCATACATACAATGGCCAGGCGTAATCCACCGGTAACTGCAAAGAAGCATTTAGACGCAGCCCCACATCGCCCCTCGAATTCCGCTCACTCAGCACGATGCTTTTTCCTTTTTGATACCGAAGCGATAGATTGTGGGTTACCCTTTCGATGGCAAACGCACTGCTACCTGGCAATCGCTCGTTGATCACCTTCATTTCCCTCGGATCACGCATCACACCAAACCACAGTGCAGAAGTATTCAAAAATGCTCCAGCAGATTGCACTTTGAACAGACCAACGTCGTAGCCGAAATGTCGGACATTCACCCCCAACCCCCACAGCTTTGGCTTGAGATCGACGGCGGGCGATGGCAAAGTTTGGGCTCCCAATGTGGATAACCCCATCGCCAAGACCAATCCCAAGACCCTTTTCATGCCCTTTTGCATGTACCAAAGATACAATTCCCCCACACCGCCCCAAAACCTTGGAAAGGAGTAAAATTTCTTCCACTTTCTCCCACAACCAGCAAAACCCTTGATTTTATGCAATTTTAGGCTACCTTTGTTCTGCTTAATACGTGGAATTCCGACGACTTTTTGCAACAAATCCCCCTGTAGTGGAGCAATGTGGAAAACAAGTGGTTAAAAAGGGGAGATTGTGGGAAATTGTGGGAAATTGAATATTTATTTAGCAGACAGAAAAAACCAACACAGAATGACCGCATTCATTGGAGAGTTTAATTGCAAACTAGACGAGAAAGGAAGACTTTCCATTCCGTCGAAACTTCGGGCACAGTTTCCCGAAGCGGTTGGCAATACGCTTGTGGTGAACCGCGGATTTGAGAAGTGTCTGGTGCTCTACACCAAGGAAGATTGGCTGGATGAAACCGCCAAACTGAACGCCGTGGATGATTTCATGAGTCCCGACATCCGTCGGTTCAAACGAATCTTCACCAACGGTGCCAACTTGGTTCAGATCGATGGCGCCCAACGCATTTTGGTACCCAAAAAACTCCTCGAATACGCCGAGCTCAGCGCGGAAGTAATCTTGGTAGCCAATGGCAACAAAATTGAATTGTGGGATCAAGCCATTTACGAATCTGAACTCAACGTTGACGCCGCTGAAATGTCTCAGTTGGCTCAGTTGTTTCACCAACAACGCAACCAAGGTTAAGTAGCGCATCGGGCCGTTGGCCAACTGTTTGCGTATGTACGACTACCACAACCCCGTCCTTCTTCACCCCAGCGTGGATGCCCTGGTTACAAACCCAGATGGCACCTATGTGGATGTCACCTTCGGCGGCGGCGGACACAGTCGCGCCATCCTCAACAAACTTTCCTCCAAAGGCAAACTCATCGCCTTCGACCAAGACGAAGACACTTTGGCGCGCGTACCCCAAGACCCTCGTTTCACCCTGGTAAACCACAACTTCCAGTTCACCAAACCCTACCTCGAATACCTCAAAGCGCTTCCCGTAGACGGCATCCTGGCCGATTTGGGCATCTCTTCGCACCAAATTGACGTGGGAGAACGCGGCTTCGCACACAGACTTAACGGCCCGCTCGATATGCGCATGTCGAACCAAAACCCCATCTCTGCCGCCTACCTCGTAAATACCGCTTCTGAATCAGAACTGATTACCATTTTTAAACAATACGGAGAGATCCCCAATGCACGCAGACTGGCAGAAGTCATTTCTCGCAGTCGCGGGAGCAAAGACCTCGCAACGATTCAGGGATTCAAAGCCGCCATCGCACCCTGCACTCCCGGAAAAACACCCGCCAAATACCTCAGCCAAGTCTTCCAAGCTTTGCGCATCGCCGTAAACAAAGAAATGTTTGTGCTTGAAACTTTGCTCAATGACGCCGAAGCAATCATCAAGCCAGGCGGAAAATTGGTGGTCATTTCCTACCATTCCCTCGAAGATCGCATGGTAAAACACCTCTTTCAAACCGGAAATTTACAAGGGGAGCGACATACAGACCTATACGGACACATCAGCAAACCATTTGACAACCAACCCAATGCAGCCATCACCCCCGATGCTGAAGAAATTGAAACGAACAAACGTGCACGCAGTGCAAAAATGAGAATAGGAGTACGCAACACATGGAAGAGAACCCATTCTTGAACGCCGATATCGACCCACAAACGGTGATGGGCGATCCATCATCGCAAACGTCGGACCCTCAACAGGAGGCACCAATCCCTATGTGGAGTTGGGTAAAATTCGCCCTGGTTGGATTCGCCTTGATGTTGTTCTATATCTACAATTCACACCACGCCAACAAGGCGATTCGCAAAAAAGAGCAGCTCACCAAAGAACTCAAAGAATTGCACAGCGAGCGCATCAGCCTTGAAAGTCAAACCACGAATGCCAGCAAGCAAAGCGAACTCAGCAAACGATTGGAAGGCAGCGGCTTGAAAGAGATCACCACCCCACCCATCAAATTGACCAAGCCCCATGAACAAGACTAAAGTCAATTCGCGCAAAGTCATCTTGGTGAGGGCCTATATTGTCTTTGCCCTATTGGCGATTTTTGCCGTTTCCATCTTTGTTACCGCTGTAAAACTGCAACTGGGTACCGATGATAAATTTCGCGAGGAACTCAGCGCGAAAAATACCCGTGTGATGGAAATTGAAGCGATGCGGGGGAACATCTATGCAGACGATGGGAGTTTACTGGCAACGTCTGTCCCCAAGTACGATGTGATTTTTGATTTGCGCGCCGATGGACTCACCACAAAGGTGTTCATGGGCAAAATCGATAGTTTCAGCATGATGATGTCGCGCATGTTCCCTGAGCGCAGCGCCAGCAACTGGAAGGAACACTTCATCAAACACCGCGAAAAACGCACCCGCTATTTGAAGATTGGCAAAGACTTGGGCTTCGAACAGGTAAAAGCCATCAAAACATGGCCCATCGCCCGTTACGGAAAATTCAAAGGCGGCATTTGGTACGAAGAAAAAGGCAAGCGCATGTATTTCATGGGCGAACTGGCCAAACGCACCATCGGATACATCAAAGACAAAACCGCCGTAGGCTTAGAAGGTGCATTCGACACCCTCCTCAGGGGGAAAAATGGTTCGCAAATGCAACAGCGCATGAGCGGACAAACCTGGCGTCCTATCCAAGTAGGCAACAACCGGGGCGCAGTGAACGGGAAAGACATCGTCACCACCCTGGATGTTCGCATCCAAGACATCGCCCAATATGCTTTGCAGAAAGGCTTGGAAGCCGAATCAGCCGACCATGGATGTGTCATCGTGATGGAGAGTAAAACCGGCGCCATCAAAGCCATGGCCAACCTCAAACGCGGCGAAGACGGACAGTATTACGAGGCCCAAAACTATGCAGTGAGCGAATTCACCGAACCGGGTTCTACATTCAAATTGCTATCGGCCATTGCACTGCTTGAGGATGGAAAAGTAAGCACCACCGACAGTGTAGACAACTCTTGGGGCAAATGGAAATGGTACGACATGAATCTGGAGGACGCAGTAAAGCCCAAAAAGCGCTACTACACCCTCAGCGAGTGCTTGCAATTTTCATCCAATGTGGGTACCAGCAAATTTGTGATGCAACACTACAAAAAAGACCCCGAAAAATTCACGCAACATGCCTTGGATTTGGGCCTACACGTTAATCCCAAGTTCGACATCCCCTCCAGTAGCAGTCCAAGCATCGCCACCCCTAGTCAATCGGGATGGTCTGGCACCAGCTTACCCTCGCTCAGCATTGGTTATAGCAGCAAAATATCGCCCATGCAAACCTTGATGTTGTATAACACCATCGCCAACCAGGGCAAAATGATGCAGCCCTACATGGTGAAGGAAATTCGCCATGAGGGACAAACCCTATCGAAAATCGAACCTACGATCCTAAACGACAAAGCCGTGAGCGCAAAAACCGCAGCAACGCTCACCCAAATGTTGGTGCAAGTGGTTGACAACGGAACGGCCAACGGCATCAAAACCGACAATTATAAAATCGCCGGGAAAACAGGTACGGCGTGGCTTTCACAAGGCAAGGCTGGATACAACCAAGAAAACAATAGACAATTCCAGGCGTCGTTCGCTGGATTCTTTCCGGCCAACAACCCCCAATACACCATCGTGGTGGTGGTAAACAACCCAAAAAGTGGTCGCTACTCAGGATCACAGATTGCGGCCCCCATTTTCAAGAACATTAGCGACCGCATATACAGCACCCACATCAAGGTTCAGCCTACCCTTCAAACCGCCAGTTTGCCTCAAGTTCCAGGCATTTTGAAGGGCGATGTCAACAAAACCAAATGGGTCTTGAATGAGATCGGGATCAGCTCGCAGTTGCTGCAAGACAGCGCCACGAAAAACAGCAACCCCATATTGAACGGCCAATACATCGACCCGATCAAAGAGGCTCATTCAGTAAAACTCAAGCCCATGCGCATCCAGGAAAACACCCTCCCCGATTTGCGTGGCATGGGATTGCGCGATGCATTGAAACTATTGAGTGATTTGGGCATCAAAGCCACCTACAGCGGATACGGCAGGGTCAGCGACCAAGCCCCAGCACCCAACACCAAACTTGGCTCCTCGAATGAGGTCGTTCTGATCCTAAAACCATACTAACCCATGAAATCACTCAAGCAACTGATCGCCACTTTGGACTCTGCGCAGGTTTTCGGACAGGTAGAGGTAGAAGTCAATGGACTCCAAATCGACAGTCGGTCGGTATCAAGCGGAAATTTATACGCTGCCATGAAGGGCACAACGGTGGATGGACATACGTTCATCGAAGGATGTTTGAACGCGGGTGCTTCGGCCATTTTGTGTGAGGTATTGCCTGCATCGCTGCGCGATGGCGTGGCTTATGTGCTCGTTGATCATGTTGCCAAGGCTTTGGGTGAGATTTGCTTAAACTTTTACGATCGCAAGGCGGAAAACATCACCATTGTGGGCACTACGGGCACGAATGGAAAGACCAGCGTAAGCACGTTGCTTTTTGATTTATTTACGCTGCGTGGCAATTTGTGCGGATTGATTTCAACGGTTGAAAATCGCATTGGAACCGACATCATTCCAAGCACCCACACCACACCCAATATTGTGGCTTTGCACGGATTGTTGGCCCAAATGGCCGATGCCGGTTGTAGCCATTGCTTTATGGAGGTGAGTTCCCATGCCGTGGATCAGCGCAGGATTGCGGGTGTTCCCTTTGCGGCAGGCGTTTTCACAAATATCACACATGACCATTTAGACTATCACAAAACCTTCGATAACTACATCAAGGCCAAAAAACAGTTCTTCGACGAATTGCCAGCGGATGCATTTGCTGTAACCAACAAAGACGATCGCAACGGCATGGTGATGCTACAAAACACCAAGGCGATGCGCTATACCTATGCCATGAAGCAGCCTGCTGATTTCACGGTGCGCGTTTCAGAACACGATTTCACGGGCATGCAATTGCAGTTGAACCAAACCGAGTTTTGGACGCCGTTGATTGGCGGTTTCAATGCCTACAATTTGTGCGCGGTCTATGCCACTGCGTTTTTGTTGACTGAAGGCGATGCAGAACTGCCCATCCAAATGAGCGCTTTGGGCAAAGTCAACGGTCGTTTCGAAGTACTGCGCGGACCCAACCGCATCACGGCCATCGTGGATTATGCCCATACCCCTGATGCATTGAAAAACGTGTTGCAGACCATTAATGAAATCAGAAAGAACAGCGTGAATTTGATCACAGTGGTTGGTTGTGGTGGCAACAGAGACCAAGCCAAGCGTCCTGAAATGGGCAAATTGGCCTCGGCCATGAGCAACCGAGCCATTCTTACCAGCGACAATCCTCGGCTTGAGGACCCCCAATCGATTCTGGAACAAATGGAAGCGGGTGTAGAGCCCCAGAACTACAAGCGCATCGTGAAAATCGTGGATCGCAAAGAAGCCATTAAAACCGCCGTACTGATGGCACAATCGGGCGATATCATTTTGGTCGCTGGAAAAGGACATGAAACATACCAAGACATCCAAGGGGTGAAGCATCCATTTGATGACAAAATCATATTAAGCGAAACCTTTAAACTCATCGAATAAACATAGAGCCATGTTATACTACTTGTTTGAACATCTCGACAAATTGGGCATTGCCGGCGCCGGCGTGTTCAAATACATCTCTTTCCGTGCTTCTTTGGCAGGAATCCTGGGCTTGCTTCTGGCTTTGATTGCCGGCAAAGGCATCATCGGATGGCTGCAGCGCCAACAGATTGGGGAAACCATCCGCGAACTGGGTCTTGAAGGACAAATGCAAAAAAAAGGCACCCCTACCATGGGAGGCATTATCATCATTTTGAGCATCATTATTCCAACGCTTTTGTTGGCGAGACTCGATAACATCTACGTCATTGTGATGATCATAAGCACCATTTGGATGGGCGTGATTGGCGGGATCGACGACTACATCAAGGTATTCAAGAAGGACAAAGAAGGCATGAAGGCCACAACCAAACTCATTGGACAATTGATGTTGGGTGCCATTATCGCTGTAACAATTGACCATACCCACAGTGTGAACCACTTGGAGCTCACCACGAACCTACCCATCACAAAGCATGTTTTAAACTACACCCTTTTGATTCCGGGCGCTCACAATGCTTGGATCATTTACGTTCCGATGATCATTTTCATCGTAATGGCGGTCACCAACGCAGTTAACTTAACGGATGGTATCGACGGCCTAGCAGCAGGCACTACAGCGATTGTGGGCGTGGGATTGGGCATTTTGGCCTATGCTGCAGGTAACATCAAAGTTTCAGAGTATTTGAACATCATTTACGTCCCCAATTCAGGCGAAGTGGTTATTTTCTTGGCTGCCGTGATTGGCGCTTGTTTGGGCTTCTTGTGGTACAATGGCTATCCCGCTCAGGTTTTCATGGGCGATACAGGATCAATGGCCTTGGGCGGCGCTTTGGCAGCCGTGGCGATTATCATCAAAATGGAATTGCTGTTGCCGATTCTCTGCGGCGTTTTCTTGGCTGAGAGCGGATCTGTGATTTTACAAGTGGCTTACTTCAAGTACACCAAAAAGCGCTTTGGCGAGGGAAGAAGGATTTTTCTCATGTCGCCTTTGCACCATCATTTCCAAAAAAAGAACATCCCCGAAAGCAAAATCACGATTCGCTTTTGGTTGATCACCATCGTTTTGGTTTTAGCAACATTGGCATTGATTAAACTGCGTTGAGAAAGAGATTGGTCATATTGGGAGCAGGCGAAAGCGGTACGGGTGCCGCAGTTTTGGGCTGCGCCCAAAACTGGGATGTATTCGTGTCCGACAAAGGAAAAATCGCCCAGAAATACCAAGATGAACTCAATCTGCACAACATCGCTTGGGAACAAGAACAACACAGCGAAGAAAAAATCTTATCGGCTGATTTGATCATCAAAAGTCCGGGCATTCCCGACAAAGCCCCCCTCGTGGCCGCTGCATTGGCCAAAGGCATTGAGGTGATCGACGAACTAGAATTTGGCTATCGATACACCAATGCCAAATTGATCAGCATTACCGGCACCAATGGCAAAACCACCACCACCCTACTCACATACCATTTGCTGAAGCAAGCGGGCTTGAACGTGGGTTTGGCTGGAAACATCGGTCGCTCATTGGCCCGACAAGTAGCGCAGGAGAATTTCGATTACTACGTGGTAGAAATGAGCAGTTTTCAGCTCGATCGGATCGACCAATACCACAGCCACATCGCCATTTTATGCAACATCACCCCAGACCATTTGGATCGCTACAACTACGATTTAAATGCGTATGCCGATAGCAAAATGCGCATCACCAAGAACCAAACCGCATCTGACTATTTCATTTACTGCGCCGACAATCAACTCACCCTTGAGGCGATGTCGCGCAACCCCTTCACCTCCCAAGCCATTCCGTTCAGCTTACAATCGCAAACGACCAGCGGGGCTTATGGCGAAGGCACAATTCTCAACATCCTCACAAAAGAAAAATTTACACTCGATATGCAAGACTTTACACTCCGCGGGCAACACAATGCCCAAAACAGCATGGCCGCTTCGGTGGCAGCAAGCTTAATGGACGTTCGCAAGGACAGTATCCGCGAAAGCTTTACCAACTTCCAAAACGCTGAGCACCGTCTGGAATTCGTTCAAAAAGTGGGCGGTGTTGACTACATCAACGACTCAAAAGCTACCAACGTCAATTCGGCATGGTACGCGCTTGAGAGCATGGACCGCCCGGTGGTTTGGATCGCAGGCGGCGTAGACAAAGGCAACAATTACGCTGATTTGAAAAACTTGGTGAAAGGCAAGGTGAAAATGATCATCTGCTTGGGCTTGGACAACATCAAGATTCACCAAGCGTTTCAGGCCGATGTAGACCTCATCATCAATACCAGTTCTGCCAAAGAAGCCGTTCACGTTGCGTCGAAAATGGCTGAACAGGGCGATGTGGTTTTGTTGTCCCCGGCTTGTGCGAGTTTCGACTTGTTCGATAGCTACGAAGACCGCGGACGTCAGTTCAAAGAAGCGGTTCGACACCTTTAATCAAATCGGTTAGCGCATGAATTCACAGTTTACTTCCCGTTTCAAAGGCGACAAATGGATTTGGTTTGTCATCATTATCCTGTCGTTGATTGGCATCTTGGCCGTGTATAGCGCCACAGGCACATTGGCTTATTCTAAGCAGGGAGGAAACACCGAGTGGTATTTCTTGCGTCACACCGGTTTCTTGTTAATTGGCCTAGGACTCTTGTATTTCACCCACCTCATCCCCTTCTCCTACTACTCACGCATCAGTCAGATTTTCCTTTGGATATCCATTGGATTGTTGGCCTTAACGCTGGTAATTGGTTCGGAGATCAACAATGCCACACGGGTTATTCCGATCCCCGGTTTGGGCATCACCTTTCAGCCGTCTGACATGGCGAAGCTGTTCTTGGTGATGTACATATCGAGGTATTTGAGCAAGAACCAAGAAGAGATCGACAGTCCGAGGGTCTTCTGGGTCACACTGGGTTACATCCTATTGGTGGTTGGATTGATTGCGCCTGAGAACTTGAGTACTTCATTGGTGGTATTCTTAACCGCGGGGCTGCTCATGTTCATTGGCCGGGTCAACTTCAAGTATATGATGTACCTCTCGCTATCGGGCGTTGGGTTAATTAGTTTATTGGTGGTGGTCTTATTGAACATCAATACCGACGGAATGGAGAGCAACCGTATTCCCACATGGAAAAAGCGTATCGAGACGTTCATGGGGAAAGACGACGGACAGGGAAACTACCAACAATTGCAATCAAAAATCGCGGTGGCTACGGGCGGCGTATTAGGCAAGGGACCGGGCAATAGCACACAGAGAAACTACTTACCCCACCCTTATTCGGATTTCATTTATGCCATTATTGTGGAGGAGTATGGATTATTGGGGGGATTGGTTGTGGCAGGATGCTTCCTGATTTTGGTCTATCGATGTTTAAAAATTGTCGTCGAAAGTCCGCGCGCCTTCGGCGCGCTAGTGGCCATGGGATTGGGCCTCTCCATGAGTTTACAAGCCTTTGTGAACATGGGCGTAGCCGTGGGGATGTTGCCAGTGACAGGACTTACCATCCCATTGGTAAGTATGGGAGGAACCAGTTTGTTCATGAACAGCATAGGCTTCGGAATCATCTTGGGCATTTCAAAATATACAGAAGAAGAAAAGCAACAACAGGCAGAAGCCATCACGGCAGGCATTTAACTACAACAGCATGACATCGGCCAACAACCATAGCAAACCATACAAGTTCATCCTTTCAGGAGGGGGCACGGGCGGACATATATTCCCAGCCGTAGCCATCGCCAAGGCGTTGCAACTGCGATATCCTGAAGCGGAATTTTTGTTTGTGGGCGCGTTGGGCAAGATGGAAATGGAGAAAGTACCGAAGGAGGGATTTGAGATTGTGGGCATGCCCATCGAAGGATTAAAGCGATCGCTATCGCCCAGAAATGTGGTGGTTGCATTGAAGACATTGCAGAGCTTTTGGAAAGCAAAAAAATTATTAAAACAATTCAAACCCACGGCGGTGATTGGCACGGGCGGATATGCCAGTTTGCCTATTTGCTTCATGGCTGCGCGGAATGGGTATACCACTTTATTACAAGAACAAAATGGATTTGCCGGGCTCACCAACAGGTTGGTTGCGGGCAACGCCACTCACATTTGCTGCGGGTTTCCGCAGATGGATGCATTTTTTCCAGCGGGGAAATGGAGTTTTACGGGAAATCCGGTGAGGCAGAATATTATTGACCTGGTGGATAGGGATAACCCAGCGAACCAGGCCGCCGTGCGAGCGCGTTTTGGGCTGCAGCCCAATTTGCCAGTGGTGTTTGTGACGGGGGGCAGCTTGGGCGCCAGAACCATCAATGAAGCGTTATTTGTTGGATTGGTGACATTGGCCAAAGCGGGCGTTCAAGTCATCTGGCAGATGGGTTTACCGTTTGCAAAAACCCATGGCGAGGCAATCAACCAATTGATCAACGATCATGGCGATGTGTTTTTACAGGAGGGGTCGCCGCGGATTTTTCATGCACCATTTATTTACGACATGGATGATGCGTATTTGGCCAGCGACGTGGTCATTTCTCGTGCTGGGGCGATATCCATTTCTGAGATTGCCGTGGTTGGCAGGGCGGCGGTGTTGGTGCCATCTCCGAATGTCACAGACGATCATCAAACGAAGAATGCGCGCGTATTGAGTGATTTGGGGGCGGCGATATTGGTAACCGACAAGATGGCGTCGGAAACATTGATTACAGAGACATTGGCCTTGTTAAAAGATACGAAAAAACAGGCAGAAATGCAAGAAAAACTGAAGGGAATCGCCAAGCCGAATGCCACAGAAACCATCGTTAACATCATAGAAACATGTCTACAGAAAGGCGGATAACGGATTTTGAGCAGGCCTATTTCTTGGGCATTGGTGGGATTGGCATGAGTGCCATAGCGCGGTATTTGTTGCAGATTGGCATGCCGGTGATGGGATATGACAAGACTTCAACGCCGCTGACCGAGGCCCTTCGGGCCGAGGGCGCGGAGATCACCTTTGAGGATGCCGTTGCGGCTTTGCCGCAACGGGTTACACAGAACCTAAAAAACACCTTATTCATTTTAACACCGGCCATTCCCAAAAACCACCCCCAATGGGTTTGGTTGCAGGAACAGCAGGCCACCATACTGAAGCGCAGCGAAGTATTGGGCAGCATTGCCCGCAATGGCTTTTGCATTGCGGTGGCCGGCACCCATGGCAAAACCACCACATCTACCCTGGTGGCCCATCTGCTTCATACGTGCAACATCAACTTCACCGCATTCCTCGGAGGCATTTCTTCCAACTTTGGCAGCAACTACATCCGAAAAACCGATGGACAAACCCTACCCATGGGCGGAGAAATCATTGTGCTCGAGGCCGATGAATTTGATCGCAGTTTCCATAGACTCAACCCTGACGTGGCCATCATCACTGCGATGGACCCCGACCACCTCGACATTTATGGCACGGCAGAAAATTTCACCCAAGCTTTTGCGGATTTCACCAAACTCATCCGTTTTTGGGGCGGCGCCGAGCAACCTTTGCCCTCAACCGAAAAACCCCACGGCGCCGCCCTCATGCTCCATGAGTCGCTCTCGCTCCATACGCCATCACACGTCCTCACCTACCATTACGGCCTGCAAACTACATCCCAAGCACAAGCCCAAAATGTAAGAATCAACCAAGGCGATTTCTGCTTCGAATGGTTTCTCAACAACAAAAGCATCGGCACATTCCGCTGTGGCCTACCCGGACATCATAACGTACAAAATGCGCTGGCCGCCCTCGGCGTTTGCCACGGTTTCCTGGGCCTACCCATTGACCAACTGCAGCAAGGCATCGCCACATTCAAAGGAGCCAAACGCAGGTTTGAATACATACACAAAACAACCAAATACGTGGTGATCGACGATTATGCCCATCACCCCGAAGAACTCAACGCCATCATTGGATCCGTAAAAACCCTTTACCCGAACCAAAAAATCACTGGCATATTCCAACCCCATCTATTTAGCAGAACCCAAGACTTTGCGCAGGGATTCGCAGACAGCCTCGCGGCCTTAGACCAAATCTATTTGATGGAAATCTATCCCGCCCGCGAACTCCCTATACCCGGTGTCAATAGCACTTGGCTACTCAGTCTCATCAATAACCCCAATAAATCATTGGTCACACCCAATAACATCCTCAATCAACTTTCAAATAACCCCGCCGAAGTATTACTCATCTTGGGCGCTGGCGATATAGACCGCATTGTTCAACCCATTCAAACCCTCTACCATGAACTGGAAACCCGCAATTAATCGACGTCAATGGATGGTAGCCCTGCTACTGGTATTGCTGGTGGCACTGGCCATATTCTGGTCGTCCATTTCCAAAACGGCAAAAAATAGATTGGTGGAAACCATGGAAATCACCATCCTGCCCGAAGGAAAAGCCATTTTTCTCAACAACAACATCTTGAGCGATTCCATTCAATCGGTGATTGGCAACCCTACCGGAAGAAGCGCCGCCGACATCAACATCCAAAAGCTCGAAGCCCGCCTCAACAAAATTCCCGCGGTGAAGAAAGCAGAAGTGTATATCGCCCTGGATGGTGTGTTGAAAGTTAAAATCGAAGAGCGCACCCCCATCGTTTTGGTACAAAATTCACAAGGCGATGAATTCTATCTCGATACCCAAGGAGTGATGATTCCGAACTCAACCCCAAAATTCTGCGATGTGCTCGTCGCCAATGGCAATATCCGCAATGTGATGACCTCCGGAAAAATCATCGGAGGTGAAACCGCACGAAACTTACTCGCAGTAGCCAAGTTTATCGCCGCCGATTCGCTGTGGAACATGCAATTTCAACAATTGTATGTAGATAATTACAACGACGTGATTTTGATTCCCCGCGTTGGAAAACATAGCATTGTTGTAGGCAACGGCGCCAACCTACCCGAAAAGTTCGGGAACCTCCGTCTTTTCTACGATCAAGGCCTCAAAAGCACTGGCTGGGATCGCTATAAAAGCGTAGACATTTCCAACCTCAACCAGGTGGTAGGAACGCGCAGTGGTCAAGAAAGTATACAAAAAGCAACAGAAAAGTCCAATAAAAACAACAGTCAAAACTCACCCAAAAAACAATAACACCAACCCAAGTTCAATCACAAAAAAATATGGCTATCAATAACAATATCATCGTAGGACTCGACATCGGAACCACCAAAGTGTGCGCGATTGTGGGTCAAATGGCTGAAAACGGCAAAATCAACGTTTTGGGCATGGGCAAAGCCCCAAGCCAAGGTGGCGTTTCTCGCGGAATGGTCGCCAACGTGGCCAAAGCCGTAACCGCCATCCAAACGGCCGTGGAAGAGGCTATCAAACAGAGTCAGGTAAACATCAAAACGGTTTTTGTAGGAATTGCAGGACATCACATCAAGAGTTTGCAACACCGCGGAACCCTCAGCCGCAAGCAGTGGGATGTTGAAATTACCGAAGACGAACTCAACAAACTTGAAGCAGAAATGGAAAACTTGGCATTATCGCCGGGTTTGGAAATCCTCCATGTGCTTCCACAAGAGTATCGCATCGACGGTGAAGAAGGAATCAAAGATCCTGTAGGACGTGTGGGCGTTCGCGTTGAATGCAATTACCACATCATTACCGGGGAGACCTCTGCCGCCAAAACCATTTTCATGGCTGTACGTCGCGCCGGCCTTGAAATCGCCGACCTCATCGTTGAGCCTGTAGCATCAGCCGCTGCAGTATTGAGCGAACCAGAAATGGAAGCGGGTGTGGCATTGGTCGACATCGGCGGTGGAACAACGGATATCTGTATTTTTGACGACGGAGCGATCCGTCATACCGCCATCATCCCAATTGGTGGCGATCGCATCACCAAAGATTTGCAAGAAGCATTTGGTATTTTGAAAGACCAAGCCGAATTCGTGAAGGTGAATTATGGCAGCTGCTACCCTACCGAAGCGATGAAAAACGAAGTGGTCGTAGTACCAGGTTTGCCTGGTCGCGCGCCCAAAGAAATTTCATTGTACGCCATTTCTCAAGTAATTCGTGCCCGCGTAGAAGACATCATTCAAAAAGTGGATTTTGAAATCGTGGTATCGGGAATACGCAACAAACTGGCAGGTGGCATTGTACTTACCGGCGGTGGATCATCGATGAAAGACATCACCCAATTGTTCAATTATTTCATTGGTTTGGAAGTGCATATCGGTTCTCCCGGACAGCGTTTGGGCAAGGGCATGATTGACGAAGTGCGCAACCCCATGTATGCAACCAGTATTGGATTGGTGTTGAAAGGCTTTGAATTGGCACAGAAACACCAACACTTAGAACTCAACAACGAAATCATCAGCAAAGAGGAGCCCGTGGTTGAACGTGTGAGCGATCCTTTCTTGGACGAAATTGTGGCTGAAGCACCAATGAGCAATGGACAAATAGATATCAGCGATACACCAGAAGGCAAAAAAGGTGGCTTTGGTATTTTCACCGGTTCTTGGTTGGGCGGCAAAAACGGCCTCTTGAAAGGGATCAACGACTGGATGAAAGAGGGAGAAGATTTTCACGAGTAAGACGGTTAAAAGAAACAGACTATGTCAGTATTTGAACCCGCAGTTAACACGCGCAGAGGCAACCTCATCAAAGTGATCGGTGTAGGTGGAGGCGGTAGCAATGCCGTTAACCACATGTTCCGTCATGGCATTGAAGGCGTTGACTTTTATATCTGCAATACCGATTTACAGGCTTTGCATAGCAGTCCCATACCCAACCGACTTCAATTGGGCGCACAGCTCACCGAAGGATTGGGTGCCGGCTCGATGCCCGATATGGGTGAAAAGGCCGCCATGGAAAACATGCAGCAAATCCGCCAAATCATGGAGGACAACACCAAAATGATTTTTATTACCGCAGGAATGGGTGGTGGAACCGGAACCGGAGCCGCTCCCGTAATCGCTAAAATCGCCAAAGAACTGAACATCCTTACGGTGGGTATCGTTACACTCCCCTTTGAGGATGAAGGGCCACAACGTATCGGACAGGCCAATGAAGGTTTGGAAAAATTACGTCCCCATGTAGATGCACTTCTGACAATTTGCAACGATCGCATCGTAGACATGTACGGCGATTTAACCATAACCCAAGCCTTTTCCAAGGCCGATGACATTTTGTGTACTGCCGCCAAAGGCATTGCTGAAATCATTACCAAACCTGGACAAATCAACGTCGATTTCATGGATGTGCAAACGGCTATGAGAGACAGTGGCAGGGCCATCATGGGAACAGGTTTTGCGACCGGCGAAAATCGTGCAGAAAACGCTGTGAGAATGGCGTTAGATAGTCCGCTACTCGACAACACACGAATCCGCGGTGCACAGCATTTGTTGGTGAATTTTGCTTACGGACACAAAGAGCCGGTCATGAGTGAAATTTCCAAAGTGAAAAAGTTCTTACAAGAAGAAGCTGGACATACTGCACACTTGAAAATGGGTATCACCAAAGACGAAAGTTTGGGAGAAGAGATTGCCATCACAGTCATTGCCACGGGCTTTGAGGTACGCTTGCAAATGGAAGCCAATGTGCCGCAAGCAGAAGCTGCACCACAACCCGTGATTGCACATAACCCGTACAGCCAAAATCCACCCGCAAGCAATAATGGCATGGGCTACCAAGGAAACAACAGTCCTTACGGACATAATGCCAATCCTTACGGTGTAAACCCGAATACGGCAAGCAAGGTGGTTCAACCCAACTTATTCAACACCCCGCCATCACAGCCCACGGTAATCAATCATGTACCGACTGCGTTTGGACAAGACGCTCATGAGGACTTGGGCAAAACGGTGCACCAAAATAGCGATTGGGATCAAACAGAAGCGTTGAATCCCATCAATGTATCGCCCAAGGCGTTCGAACCATCATCTGATGAATGGAACGAAGACCCAATGGCCCAAATTTTCCGCGACACCCGCATGGAGAATGGCCGGAAAGATCGGGAATCGTTGCTTGATAACGACATTGAAACCCCTGCCTATATGCGCAGAGGAATCAATTTGGAAGCAGCGCCACCGAGCCAAAGTCAATTGGTAAGTAAAATTACCATTGGCGAAGAAGACCCAATGAATGCACGCGATTTAACGGTAAAACCGAATCGCCATTTGCACGATAACGTGGATTGATAGCCAAAATAATCCAACAGCAAGAGAGCCATGCCCCAGGGTGTGGCTTTTTTGTTTTGTTCAACGTTGACAATTACATTGACGAGCCCTATGCGCGATACACTTGCTCGTAAGCGAGTGCAATTTGGTTTGCACTGTAGTTTTGCAAGGCGAATTCTCTGCAGTTTTGTTTGATATGATTAACCTCGGACTCCGGTGAAACAATGTAATTCGACAGTTCATCAACCATCTGCTCCATAAAAATGTCGGTCGTTCCCCACCGCACTCCGAGTGTAGGCACTAAAAATCCTGTTTGATGCTCCCCCGATGCGACCAGCATTTCGGGAATCCCTCCCACAGCAAAAGCTGCCACAGGTACCCCACAACTTAAACTCTCCATGATGGTGGTTGGCAAATTTTCTTCGTGAGAAGTTGTCACGTAAACATCGGATTGCCAATAGGCCTCACGCATTTGCTCGGCGTCTTTGATGAAGCCCAATTCGCGATACTTACATTTCAACCCCAGGTCACCAATTCTATTCTCTCCCACGATCAACGCCTCAACTTGAGAAAATCCCCTTGCCACAAGTTCATTACACACCCAACGAAATTCAGCAAACCCCTTGGCAGCATTGCCCAGATTGGCGGCAGCAAACATTAAGGTGAAGGTTTTACTTACCGCTTTATCATCGTGATCAATATGCCCACGGAAAGACTCCCCCTGTCCGACATCATTCCCCAAGCCCTGGTTCGCTATGCCTTCTTTTGCTATGCCTTCTTTCGCTATACCTTCTTTTGCTATGCCTTCAATTCCCGAGACATCTATTCTGGCCGGGTAAAAATAATCCGTATCAATTGGGTTGGGTATAACTTGAATCCCATGGCGCAGGTTAGTTGTTAGCGCGCCGCTCTTCAGCGCCTGATCCTTCAACCACTGGCTCGGTGTTACAAACTGTAAATGCCCCCCGTGAGATTGATACATTCTTTGTTTGGCGCTGAATACGCGGCGCGACAAATCCCCATCCGCCGGAGACTTTAAGTAGTGACAGTTGCCACACCCCGCCTGAAAATGATCACACCCTCTTGGATGATAACAACCACCTGTGAATGGCCACATGTCGTGACACGTCCACACCACCCGTTTATTCAACTTCAAAAGCGCCTCTAAGCCATTCAATCCAATGAATCCTTTATTTACCCAATGCAAATGAATCACATCAGCGTCTGCTATAGCCTCCCAAGCCGATACATTCACACCTGTTTTACCGTGACTGAATGCGAAGCGTACCGCTTTCTCCCGTTCAAACCGCAAAAAATCCAACTTTTCCAGGGCGTGCAGGGCAAAAGCCCATTTCTTTTTCAGCCAATCATCGGCCCAAAGAAAAAAGTCGCCCTCGCCACCCTCAAACACCCAATGCGTGCTCTCAACCTCCGGTAATAGATCCAAAGCGCAACTCAATCGCTGCGCCGCCACAAAAGCCCCACCCGCCGAAGAGGCATTCAAATGAACCACCTTCAAGTTTTTGCGTTGTTCTCTTTGGGGTTTCATGATATTCTCTTTTGTAGCTACTTTGGGGTCATTAACCCTTATCAACGGCGTCTTCTTCGGTACTTCTCAAACGTCTCGATAATAAAACAGCCACAACCAGGGCCATCATCATCAAAACACCCCCACTAAAATAGGGCAACCCATAATAATAGTGATACAATCCGCCAGCAATAATTGGTCCCACCGCTCGCGCCAAAGAACCCAAACTCTGCAACATTCCCAACATTTGCCCTTGTGATTCAGCAGGCGTATTCAAACTCACCAAAGAATTGATCGCGGGCATCATCAATCCATTGCCAAATGCCAACAGCAAAATGGCGAAGGCCTGCACCATGTAAAAGGTTTGCGTATCGTTGGCCAATGGAATAATGCTCAATCCCACAGCAACAATCGGACAGCCCATCAAGAGCATCTTGCGCACGCCCCATTTCTTTTGAAAGATACCAATCAAACCACCTTGCACGATGGCACTGCATATACCTATAAACCCAAAAATATTGCCGATGCCGTATTCTGTGAGTCCGTATTTCTCTTTCCAAAGAACACTCGCATTCACTTGCATCATACTAAACGCCGCGATATACAAGAAATTAATCAGAAACAACTCCCCGATAATATCGACGCGCCAAACAGTGACCAATCCTTTGAAGGTGGTGGATACTTTGCGCTTCTCTACTGATTTGGTTTGCAAACTCTCTGGCAAAAGGAACCACGCCAAAATAAAATTCAATCCGCATAGCGCTGCGGTGAAAAAGCCCACCCACTGAACGCCATCTGTTCCTCCATGGTGGTAGAGCCATCCGCCGATAGGCGGACCAAACACGAAACCCAATCCAAAAGCAGCACCAATGATTCCCATGCGCTTGGCACGATCGGCTGGCGCTGTTATATCGGCGATATAGGCTTGTGCCGCTGAAATGTTGGCACTTCCAAAACCAGATATCACCCTTGAAAACAACAGAAAACTAAAATTGGCACTGATGCCAAAAAGGTAGTATCCAATAATATTGGCGAAAACACTCATCAAAATAATGGGCCTCCGTCCGATTCGATCAGACCAAGCCCCAAAAATGGGTGCAAACAAAAACTGAATGATGGAAAAAGACCCTGCAACCACCCCAACGGCAACATCCGGATTAAAAGGCATGCCTGAAGTTCCGGCCAATGTTTTGGCCAAATTGGGCAAAATGGGAATCACAATACCAAAGCCCAAAAGGTCAATGAATATGGTCAAAAACAGAATCAGTATTCGCTTATCTTTCATGTGCTCTGTATTTCTCTTGCAATTTTTTTGGCAATCCAACTATCGTTCAAGGCAATCCACCCGGCGTTACGCACATCGCCCAAGGTTGGCGCCAACATGTTCACCACGGGGGTATCAAAATTGACATCGCCCTGATGAAATGCTTGCAGGAGTGATTCTCCGTTATAAATGCAAAGGTCGCTCTCAACCCTAGCCCAAATCAAGGTTCGTTGAAAAAAATCCAACCCATTTTTTTCTTGTTGTGATTTTAGCAAGTTGAATACTTTGTCGATGCTACACCCCGAAGGAGGCTCTTTTGATTCATCCACCGCCACCACCAACACATTGTTATGCAACAGCCCAAATCCTGCCAACAAATCTTTGCCATGGGCTTGCCATCCTGACACAAAGTGCGACATTTCAGCTTGTAATTGGTTGGCCTCGTCGGGGGTTAAGAAACGTTGAGCGCCAAACATCCAAACGCGAGAGGCATCGGGCATTGAGGGCAAAAGGTCCTGAAAATCCTCCATGGGCGTCATCAAGACTTGAGTGAATCGTTCACAATTTCAGCGATATCGAGCACCGAAACATGGTCTTCTTTTTCGAAGTGTTTGGTACCGTCGCGCATCATGGTATTGCAGAAAGGACAATTGACTGCGATAATTTCTGCGCCTGTTTGAAGGGCTTCTTCGGTGCGGTTTACATTGACTTCTTGGTTGCCTTTTTCTGCTTCTTTGAACATTTGCGCACCGCCAGCACCGCAGCAGAATCCAGTGGTTTTGCATCGCTTCATTTCCACCAAATCGATATCCAACTTCTCCATCACCATGCGAGGAGCCTCGTAGATACCATTGGCACGACCCAGATAACAGCTATCGTGATAGGTGATTTTTTTACCGCTGAATGCACCGCCTTCAATCGCCAACCGACCATCGGTAAGCAATTCATTGATCAATTGGGTATGATGCACCACTTCGTAGTTACCGCCTAGGGTAGGATATTCATTTTTTAAAGTATTGAAGCAATGGGGACATGCGGTAACGATGCGTTTTACCCCATAGCCATTCATGACTTCGATGTTCTGCATGGCTTGCATTTGAAAGAGAAACTCATTGCCTGCACGTTTGGCTGGATCACCTGTGCATCCTTCTTCCACGCCCAAGATGGCAAATTTCACCCCTGCTTTTTCAAGGATGTTCGAGAATGCTCTGCTAACGCGCTGCGCGCGTTCGTCGTAACTACCTGCACATCCTACCCAAAATAAAATTTCGGGTGTTTCGCCTGCGGCAATGTAATCTGCCATGGTCTTTACCGATACCGTCATAGAGTTGCAATTTCGCCAATACCACCCAAAACTCTGAAACATTTATTCCACAGACGGAAAAAATAGACAGCCCCTAAAAACAACAGGGGGAGGCGCCTCCGGCGCCTCCCCCTGTTTGCTTCATTTCATCAACAGCTCAGTAACCAGAACCACCCATACCAACAACCTCCTGCACCGCACAAGCCATCAAAGGACTTGTTAAATCATTGCAAAGGTGTTGAAATGGACTGGTTTTCATGAATCCAGACCCATCGGTCTCGTTCATGCAGGCCACCCAACAATCATTCATGCTCGACATCGCCGTAAAAATCGCTTCCTTCATGTCCACCCCCGCTGCCACATCCAACTCTGTTACCGACACACCATGTTTCACCATGTAGTCAAAAGCTTGGGTTGAGTAGGCATTGAGATAGCGCACCGTTTCGTTGTCTTTCTTGTTCGACAATGCAAAAACATGCACTTTGGCAAAAAAGGACTTCGCGAGCTTGGAAACGCGGTAAAATTTTTGTCGCGACTCTGATGTAGAATCCAACACCATCAAGATGTTTTTCGGTTCTACCCACGCCGCATTGGGATTGAGGTAGATTACCGGGGTTTCGAATTTGCTGATGCAGCTAGACATGCCACCGCCGAGCATACTGCCCGACTTTGCCGCCGCCACTATCACCGTCATCTCCACTTTAAACTCCTTGGATGTTTTTGCCGCAATCGACCAAAAATCACCGGATTTTTTCACAACGGTTAAGTCTCGGTTCGCACGCTTCTTGAGATCATCCACAAGGGCGTTCGTGAGTTCAACATTTTCTGCAGTTTCCAACCACAGTAAATCTCCGTTGAACCGGCGAGCTACCGAAATCATTGCGTCGCCAAGTGTTTTTTGATGTTGAGTACTGTCTGATGTAAATAAAATTTTTGTAGCGGTTTCTTCCATAGGCAATTGTAATTTTACACCGAATCTCATGAATACTTTCCATATTATCAAGTACTTAAGCGTCATTTAACGATTCATTTATGCACCATTTACTCGCGACCACAGATTCATGCACGCCTCGAAAGGGCATTTTGCTTTTTTTCTGCTCGATTTTTTTCTGTTCGATTTCGCCTCTCCAGATATCCGCCAATACAACTTACCACCAAAACCAAAGTCCCATTCCGAGCAAACCGCCACACTATCGCGGATTGTTGGTCACAGCAAACAACACAATATGGGTAAGTGGAACACGTGGGAGTGTTTTGCGTGGGATATTCAACGATTCTAACAACCTCCAGTGGGATACTTGCAAGACTCAATATCCAAGAAAAGACTTTCGCGATATCTGGGCCTTGGACCAAAATACAGCCGTGGCGATGAGCATTGCCGATAGTGCGGTCATTATCAAAACCACCGATGGAGGACAAACTTGGCAAACCGTTTACCACGACGAAACGCCTAATATATTCTTGGATGTCATTGAAATCGATCCAAAAACGGGTATTGGAATTATTCTTGGCGACCCCCTAAACGGACACTTCAAGTCACTTTTTACGCACAATTTTGGCAGTTCATGGATCGAAATTCCTGCTGGTGAATGGAATACACCTACCGATAGTCTCGCGTCTTTTTTTGCCGCCAGCGGTACTTCACTGTCGATCATTTCGTCGAAAGCCGACCACAAAAAGCAAAAATTTACAATCACCGCCGGCTTCGCCGGCGGCGGACTCAACCCCCAATTCCACTTGGTGCAGTTTCAATACAAAGCACCAAAAGTCCAATCGGTCCAATCCACCCCTTCCAGCACGAACCCTTCCAATTCAAACACAGCTACTTCTGACCCATCCGCTGATAAACCATCCACTTCAATCAGCACAAACCCCCATTGGAAAATTAGCAACCTACCCAAAAAACCATTGCATATGAAAGGCGGACCCGCCTGGGGATGCTATGGTCTAACAACCTATCAAACACAAAAAGGCATTGCCGTGGGTGGCAATTATGCCCTACCCACGTTTCGGGGCGATTCAACCGGCGCGATTGCCGCCTACACCTATGACATCCTTGGCAATTGGCACCCTGCCAAAACCCCACCCGCGGGCTACCGCAGCGGGATATGTATCAGTGCAGACCTATCCAAAGACACGCTATTCAACCTGTTTTTTGGTGATTCTCGCAATCATTGCCAATCTTTCTACGATGCTTTCAGTGAACAACCCGCCGACTATTTTTTCAAAACACATCACCGAAATCACATGCCGGTTGCCATTTGTACCGGCACAACCGGAACCGACATTTCATTTGATGGAGGAAACCATTGGTTACCTCTTTCTCAAGAACGCGGATTCAACGCCTGCGCATGGAGTTGCAGCCAACTCATTCTTGCGGGAAACCTAGGCAAAGTTCAATCGCTTTCTCTCCGCGAAATTTCAGAGAAATTCCGTCAACTCAATCCACTTTCAACGAGTCGCTGAGAGATCCTTTATTTTCTGAAACCTTATAAATCACAAACTCCTTGTTCTCAAAGGCAATGGGTAACGAAGGCTTCTCTATTCTCCCGAGTTGTTCTCTTGACAAAACCCAATAATCAATCTGATTGGCTTGCAATTTCTTGATTGCTTGATCCTGGTCAATACCTCCAGACACTGGCTCATCTATTCCTACGGTTTCTTTGCCATAATCAGTGGCAACTTTATACGTCTCAACACCTGTAACATACCGCATCAAACGGGGTTTGTGAAACGAAATTCTATTGTCTATTTCCACTTGGTTATCAACAAAGTCATAAACGCCGCGCATCTCTTTTGAAAAGGCTTGATTGGTATCCAATGTTCTATAAAAAACCGATGTCATTATCCCCTGCAGTAACACCACTGCAGCAGCCAATCGCACAATAAATTTGGTATTTCTGAAAACTGCGGGAATCCACGTTTGCCTGTTTAACCAAGGAAGTCCTACGCTTGTCCAACTTGCGCCCAATCCAGCAACAAAAAAGACAATCAAAAAGGGCAACAATGGAAACAAAAAACGCATTCCTTGCACCGAAGGCCAAACGATGTACAAACCAAAATTCAGCAACACAAACACGCCCATCGCCCATTTTGATGGCCCTAGTGTTCTAAAACCCACAAAAACCAAAATCCAAAACACCAGTACAGCCAACCACAACAATGGATGAAGAGACAATTTTAATAGGGTAGCAAAATGCCAATAGGGATAACTACCGGCCATTTCCAAATACACCCCGAAATTGTGAAGGATGGTTTTGGCATCAATCGCCTTGAGCAATTGCCAATGATTGGACCCGTTTCCTGCATCCGCATACAAAGCAAACAAACCAGCCACAGTACCCATCATCAATGAAACCACTCGGTTATCTACTTTCCCGGTTTTTCTATACTCCAACCACTCCCAGACAAACCAAGCCCCAATCAAGAATACCCCATTGCTACGTGTAGCCGTTGCCACAAAAACCAAGAGCGACAAAGTAAGCGATTTCGAAATCCAACCCTTGAAAGGCGTGCCCAACGTTTGAAAAAACAATATCACCAAGCCTGCAAACCACAAATCAGAGGTCAATCGATCTGCTGCCTCCCAAATTTTCGGATGCCAAGCCAACAGCACAAAGCCCAAAAAAATCTTGCCCCAATGTCCTTCAAATACCCCATTCAACCAACGCAAATACGCGACCAAAACAATCAAAAACACACTGTAATTGGCCCATTTCAAACAGTAAATCAACGAGAGTCCTTTTACGCCAAACAACCCAAAAAGTCGCATAAAAAAACTCAAAAATAGCGGATATCCTTGAGGGTACAGATACGGGCCAACGAGCCCATCCGACCCATCCATACACAATTTATTCGTTGAAAACAGCGTAGCCATTCCGCCATCAATCCAACACTGGGCTTGATGGAGATACATCGCAAAATCATCACCCCATTCATGGCCAATGTCCATACAAAGTCCACCACCAATCATTGCCACCACCAAAATGAGAATCCACTGATATTTCTGTAATTGTTGGTTCATGGTGTTATTGAAATTAACAAAAAATCCGCTTTACAGCATCGCCCAAGCCATGAGTCCCATGTAGGCACCCAAGACCAAGGCTCCGGCCAATACGAGCAACAACAAGTATTTCAATGCGTTTTTCGCGTTGTACTTCAGAATGCAATAAATGGCCCTAAAACCATCTTTCCAGCCAATTTTCTTGCCTTCTTCAAAGGTCCTTCCATAGTAGCTGATCCCCACTTCATAAATCCTCACGCCAGGGATGCGCGCAATTTTTGCCGTTACCTCAGGCTCGAAACCAAAACGTTTTTCTTGCAATCGAAGCGACTGAACCATATCGGTGCGAAACATTTTATAGCACGTTTCCATATCGGTCAGATTCAAATTCGTCAACATGTTACTCAAAAACGTCAGGAATTTGTTGCCGATACTGTGCCAAAAGAACAAAATCCTGTGGGGTTTCCCACCCATGAAGCGACTGCCAAAAACAACATCCGCAAAACCATCGGTGATGGGTTTCAGAAGAATATTAAACTCGTTTGGATCGTATTCCAAATCGGCATCTTGAATCACCAGCACATCGCCCGTTGCCTTCTCAATACCCGTATGAAGCGCCGCTCCTTTTCCTTTATTCACAGGATGATCAAAAAGCTGCAATCCCATTTCGGGATGTTGGGCGGCATAATCGCGCAAAACAGTCGCCGTATTATCGGTACTACAATCATTCACTACAATCACTTCCTTTTGAATGCCTTGAATCAATTGAACCGCCGCCACCTTATTCAAAATATGGTGAATGGTCTTGGCCTCATTATAGGCAGGGATCACAATGGATAGTTTGCTGATACTCATGACGAATGGACAAAATTAACGTATCCTCCCTGAAAAATGGATTATCATTGCGATTTTTACTACACAGGATTTCAGCGTTGCAAAGTTCGCCAATTGGCAGGTCGTGATTTGGCGAGGTCCTATTGGCCAATGACCTTTGTACAGTGAAAGAGATTGGACTGCAGAACATATGGGCACAGCAAGCCTTCTACCCCCAACATTTAAAAACGGATTCGGGAAGAATATTACAAATACTTCATCGGGGCGATTGGAATCACCAGAACGGTCCCGATTTTCTGAACGCTCAAATTTCAATCGATGGCGTTCTTCTTTACGGCGCGATAGAAATACATACCAAGGCATCCGATTGGTACGCACACCAACATCACACAGACCCTCGATACAACCAAACGGTGCTTCATGTGGTGTTCGACAACAACAAAGATTGCTACCTCGAAAACGGCCAGGCGCTAGAATGTTTGCAATTGAAACATCGTATCGACCAAAATAAAATCAGCGAATTTCAAAAAGACCCACTGCTACCATGCCTACCGCTGCTATCGCTGTGTGATAAACAAGTAAAAGAGTCACAGCTGAACATCGCACTCACCAAACGAATGAATGAAAAAACTTCCAACGTATTATCGATCCTTCAACAACACAATGGAGATTGGTGGTTCACGGCGTTGGAGTTGATTTTTACAGCTTGGATGGGCAAGGCCAATCAATCAGCCAGTCAACGAATGATTCAGCATTTGCAAAAACCGTTCATGATGCGAAATCGAAACCCTATCACGCTTACTGCCTATTTGTTCGGACAAGCGGGGTGGTTGGGTGCGGAATCCAGCGATATGAATAAGTTGGAAGACGGTCAAATTTTCAAATCCCAGCCCGACAATTACCACAATGAATTGATTCATCGCTATGAGTATTTGCAACTCAAACATGGCTTCGCGCCCTGTAATCCGCTTTGGAATACCAAGCAAATCCGCCCGAGTGCATTCCCCCAAATCCGCATGGCACAATTTTCTGACTGGCTCATGCGCTGCGATGCTGACTTACAGATACTCTTTCATCCACCCAATTCAAATTTGCGCTTTTGGATTGACCATTTCTCCTCCAACGCTTCGGATTATTGGAAAGAGCACTTTTCACTCGGAAATGCAAGTGCGCAACATGTCACCCACAACGGCCGGCAGCACACATTACAAGTCATTACCAACGGTTTGATCCCCTTCCTCTTTGCGTATGGCTTGGAATCACACAAACCCCAACATTCAGCCCTGGCGATGGATTTACTGGAACAACTTCCAGCAGAGCACAATCGCATCACCAAACAATTGGATTGCCTGGGAATTAAAAATTCTTCGACAAAAATTAGTCAGTCGCTCATCGGACAACATCGCCAATATTGTTCCATCAAACGATGCAAAGACTGCGGCATAGGACGACACATTTTAAACTTGCCATTCATGGGCAGCAGCCCTTAACTTTGTGCTACCGATTCATGAAAACAGATGTATTGATTATTGGCGGGGGTATTGTTGGACTTTCAACGGGGTATCAACTACTCAAATTGAATGAGAATTTGAACGTGACCATTTTGGAGAAGGAAGACGGTGTGGCCAAACACCAAACTGGAAACAACAGCGGGGTCATCCATTCAGGCATTTACTACAAGCCTGGCAGTTTGAAGGCGCAAAATTGTTTACGCGGATATGACATGCTATTGGATTTCTGCAAAGCAGAACACATCGATTACGACTTGTGCGGAAAAATCATCGTAGCCATCAAACCTGAAGAAATCGCCGGACTTGAAGCACTCTATCAGCGAGGAATTCAAAACGGACTTTCAGGCCTTCGCTTTTTAAGTCAAGAAGAAATCAAGCAGTACGAGCCCCATTGCAGTGGAATTAAGGGCGTATTTGTACCACAAACGGGCATCGTAGATTACAAAGCAGTTGCGGCAAAATTGGCTGAGAAAATCCAAGAACATCCCAACGGACAGATTCTAACTTCTGTGAAAATCGAGGCGATTGTGCCGTCTGAAAAGGGGGCGGTAATCCATACAACCACGGCGCGTTACGAGGCCACAATGGTCATTAACTGTGCGGGATTGTATTGCGACAAAGTGGCAGCGATGGCCGGTGAAAAATTAAACATGCAAATCATTCCCTTCCGTGGGGAGTATTACAGCATCAAACCGGAGAAAGCCCATTTGGTCAAAAATTTGATTTATCCTGTGCCGGATCCCAATTTCCCATTCTTGGGTGTGCATTTCACACGGAGAATTAGCGGAGAAATAGAAGCAGGTCCGAATGCTGTATTTGCATTCCAGCGCGAGGGTTACAAGAAAACGGATTTCAAGTGGAGCGAATTCTGGGAGAGCATATCTTTTGGTGGCTTCCGCAAGGTAGCAAGCAAATATTGGAAAACGGGATTGGGCGAATATCACAGATCCTTCTTCAAACCCGCTTTCGTGAAAGCACTACAACAATTGGTCCCTGCGATCCAAGAAGACGATTTAGAGCCCGCTGGTGCCGGCGTTCGTGCACAGGCTTGCGATAAAGATGGTGGACTGATCGATGATTTCTACATTCAAGAAACTGCGTCATTCATCCACGTACTCAATGCGCCAAGTCCGGCTGCAACAAGTTCCCTATCCATTGGCTTGGAAGTTGCCGAGCGCGCGATGAAAAAACTGGCATAATTCTCTGGCGTGAACAAAGAACAACTCATACCCGTATTGCGGAAATACTTGCCTGCAGGCAGTGAGTTGTATGCGGCCGATTTGATGGAGAAGCACAAAATCCAGCTTCGCATAAAAAACCCCAGATTAACAAAACTCGGCGATTACCGTCCGCCGACCGAAGACAACAGCCATCGGATATCCATTAACCGCGATTTAAATCCCTTCGCATTCCTCATCACTTTCATGCATGAGGTTGCGCATCTTTTGAATTTTGAAAAATCAGGTCCGCGCGTCCCTCCCCACGGCTTGGAATGGAAGCGCGAATTCCAAGTTGTCAGTACCCCAATTGTACAACACAACTTGTTACCCACAGATATCCACGCGGCACTGAACAAATACCTCAAAAATCCAAAAGCCAGCAGTTGCACCGATGCGCAATTGGTGAGAACTTTGAGAAAATACGACGTAGATTCAGAGTGGGTTTTGGTCGAAGAGATACCCACCGGATTGGTTTTTGAAACACAGGATGGACGTCAATTCAAGAAAATGGAAAAAATGCGCACCCGGTTTCGTTGTACAGAAAGACAATCTGGGAAAATCTATTTGGTTCCCGGTTTGATGCAGTGCAAACCCGTATTAAATCAGTAATTTGCACTTTTACTCATGCACAATCACAGCCATAGCGCACCACAGAACAACATGGGCCCTCGATTCTTGGCGGGCATCATACTCAACTTTGTGTTTGTTGCTGTCGAGTTTGGCTATGGTGTAAAAATCAACAGCCTTTCGCTATTGGCAGATGCTTGGCACAACTTGGGCGACGTTGCAGGGCTGATCATTAGTTTGTTTGCTTTCAAGATGGCGGCCAAGCAACCCACGAGGGAATACACCTACGGATTTTCCAAGGCCACCATTTTGGCTTCTTTGGCTAACTGTGTGTTGTTGTTCATCGCTATCAGTTCTATGGGATATGAAGCATACACGAGGTTCATTGATCCACAACCCACATCCGGCAGTGTTGTAAGTTGGGTGGCTGGCGTTGGCGTAATCATCAATACGGCCACAGCACTCTTATTCATGAGTAATAACGAACTTAACTCTAGGGCCGCCTATTTACACATGGCTGCGGATGCCGGTGTGAGTCTTGCTGTCTTAATTGGGGGCTTACTCATTAGCTATACAGGAGTTACGATCATCGACCCCATACTTGGCATACTGGTATGTATGGTAATTTTAATCGGCACTTTGAATTTATTTCAGCAAAGTTTGAGGTTGAGTTTGGATGGTGTACCTGAAGGCATCGACATCGCTTTGGTTGAAACCCGAATCCTCAGTATTCCCGGAGTAACCGCCGTGGACCATCTGCATATATGGGCTTTGAGTACCACACGCAACGCCATGACAGCCCATTTGATGTTAGACAATCAGTTAAGTGCTAAGGATCAAGAAGCAATCAAGGACAGGGTACGACATGAAATCGAGCACGAAAATGTGCACCATTGCATTTTAGAGACCAGTGCGGTCTAACGTACAAATTAATTTGATTAAACTAAAGACAGTCATCGCCCAAATGGGGCTTGATGAAACTGCTGTAAACAACAATTGGATTACAATCCCAAAACGCGTTCTTCAGGCTTCTTGCCATCGAGCATCATCTGAGGATTCTCAAGCAACTGCTTTACACGCACCAAGAAACTCACGCTTTCACGTCCATCAATGATCCGGTGATCATAACTCAACGCCAAGTACATCATGGGGCGGATTACGATCTGACCGTTTTCAACCACGGGGCGCTCAACGATGTTGTGCATCCCCAAAATACCGCTTTGAGGCGCATTGATGATTGGCGTACTCATCATCGATCCGAAAACACCGCCGTTTGTAATGGTAAACGTACCGCCAGTCATTTCATCGAGGCCCAATTTATTGTCGCGGGCACGGGTGGCCAACCGCTTTACTTCTTTTTCAATTTCATCGAGTGACAGTTTCTCTGCATTACGGATCACTGGCACCACCAAACCTTTGGGGGCACTCACCGCAATCGACACATCGCAATAATCGTGGTAAATGATCTCATCCCCATCGATGCTCGCGTTAACGGCTTTCCATTCGGTCAGGGCGATGCAGCAAGCGCGGGTAAAGAAGCTCATGAATCCCAGACCAACGCCATGGGTTTCTTCGAACTTCTTCTTGTATTGAGCACGCAAATCCATGATGGGCTTCATGTTTACCTCATTGAAAGTGGTAAGCATCGCCGTTTGATTTTTTACAGCCACCAATCTGCGACTGACAGTTTTGCGTAGGTTCGACATTTTTTCACGGCGTTCAGCGCGAGAACCAACGGATTGAACGGCAACACCACCCATGGCCACAATGGCTTCAAGGGCATCTACTTTGGTTACACGTCCGCCTGCACCGGTACCTTTCACTTGACTTGGCGAGATATTGTATTGTTGCAACAATTGGGCGGCAACGGGAGATACCAATGACCAATCAGCATCTTGAGCCTCGGGGGCCGATTCGGGCTTGACAGCCGTTTCTTTGGTTGATTCTGTTTTACTCTCAACTGCTTTCGATGGAGTGGCTTCGGCTGTGGCCTTTACCGCCGCTACTTCCGCTTTGGGAGCAGCACTTGCAGGTCGTTCCGCATCCGTATTGATCACCGCAATCACGGTATTGATGGCTATGGTATCACCGATGTTTCCGATGAGTTTTTCAATAACACCTGCTTTTTCTGCGTTTACTTCAAAAGTGGCTTTGTCGCTTTCGAATTCTGCCAACGGGGCATCCATTTCTACCCATTCACCTTCTTTCACTAGCCAATTGGCGATGGTCACTTCACTCACTGATTCGCCCGGTGCGGGCACTTTGATTTCGATAGCCATGCGGTTATTGCGTTTTGCCCAACAAAGTTAGGCAAAGGAATTGGTTTGTGAAAGGGCTGTGGATTGTGATTGTTGGTGATACTGCATTATAAGCAGAAAGGCCCGCTTAGTTAGCGGGCCTTTCTGCTTATTTCTTTAAGGGATCTTTAAATATCCGATAGCTCAATTTCAAATGAAATTGCATGTATCCATCTGGCATAAAACCAGACTTCTCTGCATTTGGATCAAGACCTCTGTTGATCAAATCCTTGTGCCAATCTCTCATACTCGCAGACAGAGGTTTTACCCCATTGCTATTCATTGCCTCCGGCGAATTATTGTACCATGCGTCTACGTCTCCACCGAAATACTTTGAACCACTATTGTAATCATCCAAATTGTCCGTAGTTGTCATGGCATATTTAATTTCACCTCCAAAAGTCCATCTTTTTCTCATATATTCAAGATGGTATCCTAGACTAAACAACATTGCAAATGACCCATATGACTTATCATTAGATTTCAGGTCTCTTAAATCAATTAAATTCTTGGAGCCCCAATATTCAACGCGTTGGGGATTGTGCAGTAAAAATCCTGTACCCGCAGAGAATTTATGATTCCATTGATGGTTTTTCCCCAACGGCAATTGATTCTGTTTTCGCAACAAATAGATATAATCAAAATCTAAGATTTGCATTTGATTGTAAAAGCCCCAATTATTTGGCATATTCACCACAATATCTTGTTTAGCACTATTGCTAATAGTTGGGTATTTCAAACTCGAAAACAGCCCTATTGAATTACTAAATGCCATTGAAACTGCTGTTTGGTATAATCCAAAACGATATGATACATTTGATGACTTATTATATTCAGCTGTCAAACCCATAGAGATCTCTACTGTTGATGGCATTGGGAAGAATTTATGCTTGTAGTCTCCCATGAACATTGCACCACCCCCAACAAAAGAAACATTCAAATTTTTCTGCCATTCACCAGCTACATATTCTACCGGTTTCAAATCAACTGTTTTCACTTTTCGATCTTTTCTATCAACACTGACAATTGGTTTTGCGATGGTTGTCAAACGCTTTGAAACTTTGTCGTTAAGGAAATATGTCATCCCTAGATGATACTGAAAATAACCATCGGGCATCATACTTTTTGTTCGAACTTGAGATGTTGTATAACCCCGGTTTACATAATCGGTATAGTATGCCATCATTGTAGAAGAATAAGGCTTTTGACCTGTATTTGGATCTATTGCTTCAGGAGAGGCATCGTACCACTTTTGCACATCTCCACCATACCAGACACCAGAACCAAAATCATCCAAATAATCAGTTGTTGTAAATACACTCTTAATTTCCGCATGAAATGCCCATTTCTGCTTCAAATATGTGAGTTGAAAGGACGTATTTACACTACCAGCTATGGAACCATACTTCTTTGCCCCCGGCAAATACAACTGGCCTTCAGTACCCACTGAACGAAGGTTCATGAATTTGTATTCATTACCAACTATCAAACCATTGTCATCGTAGACATTGACATTGTATTCTCTATAGGGAGTATAATGAAACAATCCCAAACCCAATCCAAGTTGGGGTATCCATTTGCCTTTTTGAAATTTCTTTAAACTATAATCCCTTCCATCGCCCAAAGTCATAAGCATATCAAAGTCCAAACCAGACATTTTGGTAACGAATGCATATCGCCACATCATGCTTTCAGCCAAGTAACCCTGAGACCCGTTCATGAAAACCGGAGCCATCCCCGAAAAAACAGCGGGTGCATTACGATAATGCATCGAAATATTTGAACGGAATAATGAAAGTCTAAAAGAAGTACTTTTTCGCGCATTGTACTGTAAAAATCCAGATCCGCTGAACTCCATGGTTGATGGAAGAGGAGAAAACTTGTGCCTATAATCACCTCTGTAAGTAGCAGAACCAAACATAACTCCGGCTTCCCAAGATCCAGTACCCTTGCCCAGCATGTTCATCAACATCCCTGAGTCCACCGCTATTCTACTGATCAACGTGGTATCCACTTTACGATAAATCGGGGGAGGCAACTCCGCAGCCGTTAACTTGGGCACCATGAATTTCTGTCCATTGGCCAAAGTAATCACCGTTGGATTGCCTTCCAAATAACTCAACTCAAGCGTATCACCCACTCTATTGGCATTGTTGAATACTGGACGACCCAATGAATCCTCCATTTTCACAACCCTAGGGTTACCCACAACATTCATTTTCACTTTGCCAAAAGTATGTTTTGCTGAAACCACGAAATCCTTTTCTTCGCTATAATCAGATAATTTAGCGACCTTAGTCAACTCCATAGCTGGTAAACGACTATTTACACGGTTATCATAAATCATGGTTTCTAGGTTATTTGTGTAAAAGGCATCTACAAGAAGCTTTTCTGTTCCCGTTCCGTTACCGCCACTCACAGACAGCCCAACTGTTTTCTCACCTGATGCATTTCTGTTAAACGCCAATTCACCAATCTTCAATTGACCCGCAGAAACAGTCCTTGCCACATCCAAGTGCAAAATTCCCATCGTTGCGTCTGAACCAGGCAAATTGTTCTCAGAAAACAACAATTTATCCAAATTGTATACGATACCGTCAGAGCCCACTTTCTCCAACAACACTGAACCTGTATTGTTAAAGAATTTCATAGATGTCATGCTAAATTGAATATCCATACCCTCACGCAAATCCAACAAGGGTCCAGCTACATACATCACTGGCTCTCCCGAATTTGACCCAGAGACTGTCACTCCAGACAATGATACACTTTTCCTATACCAAAAAGGATCAAAACGCAAAGCCTGAACCAATCCTTCGGCACGAACATTTTCTATTACGATACTTCCTAATTCTTCTACACCTTTCACCATCACCCCATTTCCAGGATTTTGCAAATCCACTGATTGAAAAACAACTGGTTTGTCCAAAGTACCACGAACCACCAAACTTCCTTCTACCAAAAGAGTGGCTCCCGCTTCAAATTGCACCAATTTGCCTGCTTCGATGGTCATCGTTTCTCCCTTCTTCACAATTTGCGTACCCGCAATACGCATGACATCCTGAGATATCAATGCCCCTGCAAATAAAAATTGCACTAAGAAGATGAAAGTATATTTACTCAATTTGTTCATGATTATCTTTTTATTTGAATCACTATAGGTTCTTGATATTGAATTAATTTCACTTGGGTCTGAACCGATACTCGGTCTATTACAACATATTGTAACTTGGCCAATTGCTCACCCGAAAGATTTACGAAACTACCAGAAACCTCTTGCGCAGTTTCTGCCACTCCAACCAAACGCACACTCATACTGGTAATATCGTAATTGAAGTTTGGCATTTCCGGGTGAACTGCTTTAAAATCCATCCGTTTGGCAGAAGCTAAACGACTCAACGAAATACTGCGATCGCTACTACCCTCTACCAAAATAAATGGCATTGGAACTTGCTGCACAAATACTGAATCATCCAACAATGCCATACCATCTGATGTATTTATTCGAAATTTACACCATCCAGCAGCATTCGGCGTGAATTTGATTTTACCTTCATTCTTATTCAATTGCATCGCCGGATCACAATTACAACTCGCTCCACCAGCGTTTAATAAATTCACAAAACGCAATTCCGCAGATTTTCCCTCATAGAAAGTTTGAAATCCGTGGTCCGCTTTTTCTACAAAGCCCTTGGGCAATGCAGTCACTGTCAACGATTCCTCCGCACCATTCTTTTTAAACGAAATGGTATAAGTTCCAACGTAAGCGGGGATGAACAATAAAGTATCACCTTGCCAACGATTCAATTCAAAACGCTTGCCGTTTTCAGTGGCCGATACTTCCATATCTTCATGTCCGAACACTACAATTTTCACAGTATCTCCTGGTCGAACTGTTTCTATGTTATAGGCCATTAAAATAATGTTATCACGACCTTGCTCTTCTTTCAATTCCAATCCGCCGTTCAGCAATTTCAAACGCAACCTCATCTCACCTAGGAAGGCCCTAACTACATTCGCAGGACCGTGTTTAAACTTCCATTCCAAGTAAATCTTCTTCTTTCCATCAGCTAAGCCATTCTCGAGATCTTGGGCGAATAAAGCTTCAAACTGTTTTCGTTTATCGTCGTTCTTCGGCTTGGATTGATAAAATTTCATCAAATCTGTCAATTTGTCGAACAACAAATCACCGGTGCCTGGCTTGAAAAAAAATACATCCGACACACTATATCCATTGGGCTCGTTGTACTTACCTGTTGCAGGATCATATCCACCCAACGCCTCTAAATATCGTTTATCAAGGTCCTCTATGTAATCATAGCAACTCTTGATTTCTGGAACCGTCAATTCTACCTTGGTAGATTTGTTCATGTAATCCAACAAAGAATAGTTAATCCGGAACCATTCAATGGGGATTTGCAAGATCGACAATGAAATGAACAACAAGTACAATACGCTGATCAAGCGAAAGCGTAAGTTCTTCGATTTTTTGATTTTAA